>Ga0207821_1000101_pt1 | contig 14452 bp, 11 predicted proteins | sample LuqExpMetageno53_FD_187811 | JGI IMG/M metagenome (GOLD analysis project Ga0207821, IMG submission 187811) | Tropical forest soil microbial communities from Luquillo Experimental Forest, Puerto Rico - Sample 53 (SPAdes) | ecosystem: Environmental > Terrestrial > Soil > Tropical forest ... | reverse complement strand
GCCTTAGCCCTTTCGAACCTTGGCTGTTTGGAGGAGAAAATGCTGCAAAGGACTGTCCACCTTAGTGCCATCACGGCCATCACGTCGCTTCTCTCTGTTGCCATCCTGATTTCTGCCGCCCATTTCAACGTTGCTCAGGCACAAAAGGGCCGAGCTTGCGGCCAAGAGCTACAAAAACACTGCACCGGTGTACCAGTGTCTGGAAACAACATGCTCGATATGCCTCAATAAGGTCCAGGACAAGCTTTCCAAAAGATGTGCTGCATCTGCGAACAATATTGTGCGCAGTTGTGACAGAGACGCAGCACAGATTTGCCCGGGCGTCGTCGCGGGTCTAGACAATATTCTTGGCTGCCTGACAACCGCCAGGCTTTTGGTTTCCGGGGGATGCAATGCGGCTCTCGATGCGGCCTATCTGCGCTAGTGAAAACTAGCAATAACGACTAATTGTTTGCTCGCCCGGTGCAGGAACGCCCGCGCTGCTTCTCGCGACTGGTCGCTCCGAGGGGATGCCCATGTCAGAACACATGACCGTTATCGGATTTTCGTCATTTTCGAGAGCGATCGACGAGCTTGCTGTTTCCGGCGTATTGGTCGGACAACGTCTCATTGTGCCGGGAGATGAGGCCGCTCTCCTGCCGGAGGAGGCTCCCGCTTTCGAAGGGAGCATCGTAGCAGCGCGGCGAGCCAGTGGAGCGGCGCGCTTGGTTGCACGAAACTTGTTGAAGCATCTTGGCTATCCTGAGTGCCCGATCAAGCGCGGCAGCGCTAGAGCGCCGACTTGGCCCGACGGTATCAGAGGTTCGCTGGCCCACGATTCCGACTATGCCGTCGCGGCGATCTGTCGCGCGCAGGATTTCAGGGCGCTCGGAATAGATGTCGAACCTGCCGAGCTTCTGCCCCCTGAACTGGTGGATTTGGTCGCGACACCAAGGGAGCGCGCGCACTTGGATGCCGACGGGTTTGGAGGACGGATGCTGTTCGTCGCCAAAGAAGCAGTCTACAAGGCGGTATATCCTCTCGATCGGATGTTTCTCGATCATCACGATGTGGAAATCGACTTCGCGAACCGGATAGCAACGGTCTGCAACGGGCGAGTTGTCCATTTACGCTTGTGTGTTTCCACGCATTTGGCGACTTTGGCCTTCATCCCGGCTGGTCATTAGAGCGCGTAAAGAGCACGGCGCTCCGCTCCGGAAACGCAACCGCTCCGCATATGCGATGCGCGTCGCTGTTCTGCTTGGCAAGCCAAGACGTTCGCAATGCAATCCAAGGGACGACCAACGCGTCCTGCTTTGCTTTCCCGGGAAACGTTCACAGGGACAGTCCGATCGTGGCCTTTTGCTGCACCAGGGCCGCGCGACCATGCTTTATGGATTTGGCCGACTGCGCCCATTCTCGGGATGCAGCCGCCCAAAGCTCAAGGCTACTACAATTATTGCCCCTTTTTGCGGTGATCGGCGATCACATGATGCCGACTATCCAAAAGCATTAGTAGCGACTGCATCAACATGAATGCATTTAGCATCAATCCGAATCTGATCGTGAGGCTTAGAAAAGCAGGGGCTTGATGTAATTCTTGCGGCACTCCAAAATGTTGGGCGGTGGGCCCCATTGCATTGCGTTGGACGTCCGCCGAACCGGAACGCCACCGATATTTCGATTAGGCACTGTGCGTTCTGTATAATCGCGAGCGAACAACTTTCACGTCAAGTTAAGACGAAATCGTGTCTGAGAACTTGGGCATTGAGATTTACGAGCGGGTGAGGACAAGTCTTGATATCGTTTGTTGTAGCAACCGTCTTCGCACTCGTCTTTTTGCTCACGGTGGTGGCGTGGAGGCGGTACATTTGGGCGGCGGAGGTGGTCCACGACCAGGCAGACACCTGCAAATACAGCTTGACGGACGTCTTTGACGGCGACCACATCGCGAGCATACCGCATCAGAAAGGAGTTCGGTGGCTCACGGAGGTCTTCAGTCGCTCCGCCGAGAAGTTTCCGCATCTCATTGCCTTACAGATTGCTCACACCGGAGAGTCCTTGACCTTCGCTGAGCTCGACGCGCGAGCGGAAAATGTGGCCGCTGCCCTTTTTCCCTTTCTCAGCGGTCCCGACCAGGTCGTTGCCGTCGCCATGCCGCAAGACAATTGGCAAATCGTGGCCTCTCATCTCGGCATCCTAAAGGCTGGCGGTACCGTACTGTTTCTCGATACCACGTTGCCCGACGCCCTAGTCACCCACATGCTCAACGATGCGCAGCCTGTGGTCGTCCTCACGCGAGGGCGAGACAAGTTCCGCGACCTGCCGACGATCGATGTCATGGGGTTGCCAGAGAGGATGCCCCGAACGGTGCCGCCGACCTGGCTGGACGACCCGACGCAGCGCCTTGCCGTCATCTTTTACACCAGCGGAACCACCGGGATGCCCAAGGGCGTAGAGTGCCCGCACGCAGGGTACGTAAATTTGGCCCTGAGCTACGCCGATTACTTCGATCTTATTCCGGGCATCGATGCGACCTCGCTCACTTCGTCGCTGGGCTATGACGGCAGCATCTCCGAGATGTACAGCGCCTGGGTATCGGGCTGCGCTGTGGTCATGCTGACCAAAGAGCAAATTCGCTCTGGCCCGGATCTCGTCCCGGTCCTCCGCGAGGCTGAGGTCACGGTGCTCTTTTGTCCGCCGGTGCTGCTCACCACCCTCACGCCAACTCCCGAAATGGATCTCCCTTATCCGCTATGCCGCTACATTGTGCCGGCCGGGGAGGCCTTCCCCAGCGCGCTCGTGGAGCCGTGGACCCGGGGCAGACGGCAGATTATCAACACCTACGGCCCAACTGAGGCAAGCACCGACACGAGTCGCCAGAGTTTGCGTCCGGGCGAGCCCATCACCATCGGTTCGCCGTTTCCCAACGTCACCTATGTCATCCTCGAGGTCGATCAGCTCCGCCCATTGCCCCACGGGGAGATTGGAGAGCTCTGCATCGGCGGAGTGCACGTTGCGCGCGGCTACCGAAACCTTCCGGAGCAAACCGCCCAAAAGTTCATCACGCACCCTCAGTTCGGCCGCCTCTACCGCACCGGGGACAAGTGCAAAATCGATATTCAAACACAGCGCGTGCACTTCCTCGGCCGAATCGATGCGCAGCTCAAGGTACGCGGGCATCGCGTCGAGATGCAGGCCGTTGAGGACATCCTCCAGACCCAGTTCGATGAGATCGAAGCCGCCGTTCTGGACTACCAGAACGAGACGCTCGTTGCCTTTGTCTCCGCGCCTTCAATCTGCGAAGGCCAGACCTCGGTCGTCGCTCCAGCGCCGGCGGAGTGGGGCGCCCGGGTGACGGCAACACTCGCCAAGCAACTTCCAGCGCCGTCGGTCCCGACAAAGATCTTCCTTGTCGAAAAATTCGTTATGAAACCGGTTTCGGGGAAAATCGACCGGGAATGTTTGCCAAAACTGTCTCATCTGCTGAGAAATGCCAAGTCGGACGCGGAGTATGCATCGGCCAGCCTGCAGACCACAGGGGAAAAGGATATCAAGCTGCCTGACGCCGGCGTGGCCATGGACTCTGCGTGTGAGGAAGTGCTGGCGATCTGCAGGGCTGTGTTCGAAATTCCGTTGGGATTGGACGACGGGTTCGTAGAGACCGGTGGTCACTCGATCCTCATCGCGCGCTTGGCGCAGCAACTTCAAGCTTCAGGATGGTCGGTGCCAGTTCGAGCGTTGCTCAGTGACTGCAACACTGCACGAAAAGTGGCCAGCTGCCCGCGATCGCTCCGGGAGGCGCCCAAAGCTACTATAGTCCCTGTGGAATCCGACGAGAACACCGCTGAGCACGATCAGACCGCGGCAGTCGTGCTCTCGATCGAATACTTCACTGCCCTGCAGGTTCTATTCGCGATACTCGTGTATTCGCCGGGCTTAATGGCCTTCCTCTTCGCCCTGAATTCCCTCGAAGTCGGAACGTTTTTCACGACTGCCAACCTCGGAGAGTTCATCATTGTCGGGTTCTTCCTGCAGCTGCTGGGCCTCGTCACGCCCTTCGCGTTCCTACTCTGGGTCATGATTATAAAATGTTTCACTGGGGGTGACATCTACTCGAACGATGTGAGCCCCGGCGTTTACCCCAAATGGAGCAAAATGCATCTGCGAATCTGGTGCATTGGACGACTGGAAAGTATTGTTCTCCTCACGCTGCGTGTGATGTATCGCAGCGCGCCGCTTATGGCATTCGTGTTGCGGCAGCTCGGCGCTAGAGTGGGCGATAACCTTCAGTGCGCGCACGATGCTTTCCTCTCCGGCCCGCTGGATTTGATCTGCATCGACGATGATGTCGCCATCCAGACTGGAGCCTACATTCAAACAACGAGGTGGTCGGGGCAGTACCTGCACGTCGGCTCTGTTCATCTCGAGAGCGGGTGCAAGATCGGGATGCGGGCCGCCATTGCCAACGGTGTAACGGTGGGCGGCGGGAGCTGGATCACCCCGTTCACTCCCATTCTCAGCAACGTGGGTTCCCAAGAGATGTGGGAAGGCGCTCCCGCTCGGCTCAGCGGCCGCTGCACGGAGCTCATGCGCACGGCGAACACCTGCAAGTACGCATCTCCGATCTGGTTACTGGAAACTGCCAACATCCTCATGCAAATCTTCATATCCTTTTGTCTCGTGGTGGTCCCCACCGCCACGATCTTGTGGTTCGCCAGGAGTCTGATACCCGCTGGAGACGCTAGCCTTTCTGATGAATATTTTCGGGGGGCGCCGCTGTTCGACGTCGGTTGGCAGCTTACTGTCTACGCCTTGATCACCACTTGGGCGACCGTTGTCGTGACCTCCGTGCTGGGCTGCCTGTTCATCCGCTACACGGCCGCTTCGTCGGGGCTCTACCCTTCGCGCGGGCTCAGCGGTGCTCTTCTCATGTACAGAATGCATATGATGAATCGCATCCAGAGGCTGTGGACCTGGACCGTCACCGGGCAATACTTGCGGGCGCTCGCCGGGATGAGCTTTCCGCGGGTGGGTGCCTCGGAGTGCGACCTCATGTTCAACCTCGTTCCGGAGCTTGCTAGTGCTGACTCCCAGGTATTCTGGTCCAATAGTTGCTTCACGAACATGCTCGACTATGGCTCCAGATACTTTACGCTGCGCCAACTCGACATGCCCCACAATTTCTTCAGCGGCAACAACTGCGTGATAGAGTACGGGCAATTCCCCTCGAACTTCCTTTTGGGCGTGTCCACTCCAGGCAGTGACATACGGTTCCGACGACAGTTGCGGTCTCGATTTGGCAAACCCGTTACGGTGGCGGGAAACCCGCCGGTAAGATTTGCGAGTGCGTCGTTTGAGGCAGAGAGTGAAGCCCACAGACGGCCGAAATTGCCCATCTTCCTGGCTCGCGTCCTCCTGTTTGACCTCTTCGGCATCAGTGTTCTGCCCATCACGGAAGGGCTGATATTCACGATCTTGTACCTTTGCTTGTTGCGATTGGACGGATATTTGGTCGCCAGCGCCGTGATTGCTTTGCTACTCACAGAGGTCAGTCAGGTTCTGTTCTGCGTAGCGATCAAAAAAGCCCTCGTCGGGAGAGAATGGGGAGCCGATGGCTCGGCACCCTTCTGGTCTTGGCGGCACTTCGCCTACTTCTTGGCGCAGGACTGCTTCTTCGTCTGGTGCAGGGGGCCTCTGGCGTTTTGCGCCGGAACCATCCTATCGAATTTCATATTACAATGGATGGGATGTCAGATAGGACGTCGAACGATCGTGACGCAGCCAATGCAGTGCTCGGACTGGAACGCGGTGCGCTTTGGCGACGACTGTGTCGTGGATGGCGTCCTTCAGTTTCATACCTTCGAGAATATGATCCTGAAGGTAAAGCGAGCTTGCATTCAGGACGGTTGCGCCGTTTCCTTTGGCGCCACGGTGATGGGCGGCGCGGTTATTGAGCGTGACACAACGCTCTTGCCGTTGTCCCTGGTTCTCAAGGGGATGTATTTGCCGACAGCTACCTATGCGGGGAGCCCCGTGGAGCCTGTAAGTGTCACAAGTTAGCAAGGGATTGCACAACGCCGCGCGTTCAGGAGCCCCGCCTCACGCGGTTGACAATACCGATTGGCTGAAAACCGCCGCAATCATCTTCGTCTCGGCTGGTCATTTCGGCTTTTTCTTCATGGAAGACGAACTCTGGTGGAGTGTATTCGGACGGTTTGCAGCTCCACCGTTCTTTTTCCTCGTGGGCTACGCACAGAGCCGAACTGTCCCGCTTCACTGGATTTGGATCGGCGTCATTCTGACGCTGCTCGAAAGTTGGAACGCCGACTGGACCTGGGTGGCACCGAACATTCTTTTGAGTTTTGTACTTATCCGCATCGCGCGGCCTTATGTACAGATGTTTTTGCAAAATCGTGGCTGGCTCGCTTTCGTCGTTCTCGTGTCTGTCCTTCTCGCGTCGCTACCTGCAGCAGCAGAGATTGTCGACTATGGCGCGGAGGGATGGCTGTGGGCGCTGTTCGGTCTATGCCAGCGCCGATATCTTGACGGCATATCCGCGGCCACCACCGGCGGAGATCGAGGGTCGCCAGCACCCACGCTGACCGCGACAGATGCCGCTGGCCTGATGCGCCTTTTGGCCTGCTTGGTCGCTGCGGTCGTCTTCGTTTGGCAGGAACAAGAGGAATTCTCGTTTCCGGCGGTTCATTTGGTGGTCGTTATTCTTGGCCTCGGGGTTTTGTCCATCAGCCTGTGTCTATTCACACGCGGCGAGAGCCGCTTCCAACCCCCAGAGAAGGTAGCCAGCATGCTTCGCTTCATCGGGCGGCACACCCTGGAGATTTACGCTATCCAGCTTGCCGGCTCCGAACTCCTTGTAAAGTTCGTGCCCGATCTCTCGGTCTGACTCGAGACTGGAGCACTCTTGCTTCGCTTCGATATGGGATCTTAATGTTAGCTGGTACATCAGGTCTTGCTTTGGTGAATCATCTGCGACTTCCGCGATCTTCGACTTAAAAACGTGGCTCAGTGGCCCTTGCGCGCTGGGATTCACATCGCCCATCATGGTTCGCGACCCTGAAAGGAACTTCGAATCTTTGTGGAAAACCTTCCACAACAGATACCCATTTTTTGAGCTGAGGAATGTTAACTGGAAAAAGCAGTACGACACGTACAGACCCAAAATCACAAAAAAGACAAGCGATGATGAGCTTTTCGATATCTTCTGCCAGATACTCGATCCGTTGAATGACGGGCATATCGAGCTAAAGGTTAGGGGAGGCGGGCATCAGAGGGCACGATATTTCAGTCCAGAAAAAAAGCCTAAATTTCATCAAGAATTTACAAAACGAGAGATCAAGCAACTTTTCAAGACGACCGAGAAGTCTCTTATCAGCCATGGATTCGACAGGCCTAGGGAGACCAAGGCTTGGATGCTTCACTACTGCAGGTCCAGCAAATTTGGCTACATTCGCATCTTAGAGCTGGAGAGGATTAAAAAGCGAAGTCTGACTGCCGCTCTTAACAAGATTGCTCGTGATTTCAGATCTCTGAAAGGTATCATCATCGATATTCGTGATAACCCCGGCGGGGAGGACAGCATTGCGATCACCATCATCAATCGCTTTTGCGATCATAAACGCGTTGCCTTCCACAGGAAGACCAAGATTGGTCCAGGCAAGAATGACTTTACGCCCCTGAAAACCTGGTACCTCGAACCGCAAGGTGACGTACAATTTACCGGTCCGATCGTGCTCTTGACCTGTGATTCTGTTTTTAGCGGTGGAGAGGCCTTTGCTTTGGCGATAAAGCAGTTGCCCCACGTTACAATTCTAGGCGATCGCACAAACGGAATATTCTCGTATCAACTCGAGAAGAAGCTACCCAATGGCTGGGAGTATCGTCTGTCGTACCAAGTATATCTCTCGACCGACATGGTGTGCTACGAAGGAAAAGGTGTACCAGTCGATATCAAGTTGTTAAACAAGAAGGCTGATATCGAAAACGGTATCGATCCATTGATTACCCGCGCGATTAAAGTGTTAATGTCTAAAAAACGCAGGTGCAGTGAGAGATGATTGATTGCGCACGCGGACCGACCTTATGAGCGCGCGGAACCTCCGAAAACGTATTGCGCCCATGTACGAAAGTTGCTCGACAGGCCACAACCTGATGGTGGGCCACCGCAATGCGGCTGGCACCGTCGACAACTTGTTTGGACTATTCAGCATCAAAGCATTCACAGCTTGCCTTCCCTGTGACCCAAGAGGTCGCGAGGCAAGAAAAAGACAAACAAGCAACATATAGCAGAACCCACCGCGAATAGTTTGACTACGTCAAATAGCGTCATCGATAGGCGCTCTACCAACAACGCGGCCAAATTGTCTCCGATGGCGGCGCCTACGTTCGACGCACTCATAAACACTGCAAACCCAAATGCGGCAGAAGAAGATAACGTTGATATAACCGCAGAATGCATCAACGCCAATGTGCCTATACCGAATAGAAAGCCACCTAGAAATTCAACGGTGACCGCAGCTGGAACAGACGTATAAAAAAGGTAACTTACTATTCCAATGGAGGGGCCTAGTGTTCCCAAAACAAGGAGCCATTGCATCGGCAATTTGCGGCACAAGAATTGATAGAGAACCGAAGCCAACAAGCCGCCAACTGCGTTAACGGCCCGAAGATACCCGATTTCGATATCGGAGAGAGGGAGTGCGTTCTTCTGATAAAAATAAAGAGGCGTTTCGAACGATTGCGGAATGTTGGAGACGAGCAAAAAAAGTGAAAGCAGCCACATAGTTCGTGAATTTAACGCCAGCCTGAGATCGCGTAGACCGTGTTTGGTTCCAACAATTGTTGATTTGTCTTGAATAGGCTCTGCAACGCCTACAGCTGCGACAGGCGCTATAGCAACGGCAATCATGGCGCCGACTATTGTTGCCGCGCCAATCGGGAGTCCAGCGAGATATCCTGCAAGAGGGCCTGCAATCAGAATGCATGCATTCTCAACAAATGTTTGGGAAGAGACTAGTCGTCCTTCAGCCCTTAGAAGCTTACCCCGTTCGACAAGAAAGCCACCCAACACAGTGCTTCCAATTACTAGCATTGACTGCATCGCAACTACGGTAAGCAATAACAAGAAATAGGAACTCGAAACGATCCCGAGGAAGAGCCAAAGTGCAGCCGTTAGGAGCGCGCTAATAATTAGATAGTGGCGCCGATGCGTTCCGAAGAGGGCAACATTGTCGACAAGAAGACCAGCCAATGGCTTCAGATACCAGGCAAGCCCGCCGATGCCAAAAAGCATCGCCATGTGCCATTCGGAAACACGAAGCTCATCTTTCAGCAAATGACGTATCGGTAAGTCGAGGAGATCAGGTTGAGCGAGAGAGGTAGAAATAATTCCCGCTGCAATGATTAGCCTCGATAAGAGCAGTTGGTCGTTTAGGAATACCATAGCAAAAGCTCACCTAAACGAGGCTATTGCAGAGCAGCAACATAACCATGCTTCTTGCGGTGCTGACCGGACCGATAGGCATGGAACAAGCGGATAGTGCCTGTGTCTTCTAATAGATCGACGCCATAATGGCAAAATCGAGAGTGGTGCCGACATGCCTCAATTTCCTGGATGCCGTGGCTAGCAGGAAGGTAGCAACAGCCGGCAGAGCCCTGTCACGCACGATTGCCAAAAGATAAAGATAGCTGGCGGAGCGGCTAATCGAAGTATCGCTCGAGAGTTCCGGCTCGCCGAACATCCAAAGTTACACAATGGGGGCCGCCACCCAGCATTTTCGAATGCCGTAATCTGAGAGGAATGACATCGATGCCTTCCTTCTCCAGAAGCCTTATGAGAGTAGGCTGGTTTTGATCGACGACGACCAGATTCGGATTGATGCTGAATGCGTTCATGTCGATCCAGTCGCTACCGATTGATTTCGACAGATAGTCAGCTTTGTACCGATCGGTATTCTCCATCGACGGACTGTAAATGACTTTCCACCGTTTCAAGATCTTGGGCAGCGTCTTGTCGTTGACGCGTGCCGGATTGGCGAGGACCAAGCCGGGACGCAAGGCCACAAGGGTAGAATCGATATGGCTCCCGTAATAGACGTCCTTGAAGAAATGGATCCGAAATTGCTCCCCCAGAATCGATTGAAGCCAGCGCCCGCCCAATTCGTTGCCTGTGGCGCTCACAAGGTAGATCAAATCACGGCCGAAACGAAGCACGTTTGCTGCATCGAATGCCGGCTCATCGTCGCGCGGTATGGGCTTGTTCAGATCGGCACCCTCGAAGAGCGAGTCCAACAGCATGGGCTTGGGGGCGCTGTACCACTTTGCGCCCGATTTCATGTAGTCTATTAGCAGGGCGCGATAGCTGAACGTTTCCTGTGCGCGACTTCGGATGACATTGGGCGTTTCGATGATGTGATCGCCGATCACCAGCAGCACGTCACGGGGACAATAATTATAGTATCCCTGAGCCTCCCAATGGATGGTGGAGAATTTGGCGTGATGCGGCCATGTCTGCGGCCGCTTGACGGCGATACCGAGGCCTTCAAGGATTTGGACAAACCCGTCCAAATCCTCCTGAGTTTCTTCAATGATCTGTTGCGGGAAGGGCCCGCGAGGTATTTCGGCTACAGGCCGGTCGGGAAATTCTGCGAGCTGGGTGCTCAAGTCAGCCGTAGGGAACCGCGCATTGAGTGGATTGCCAATGATGACCTCCTCTAGTTGATCCCACTCATTGCAACTCCACACCGTTGACATTCAAATTGTCCTTCAGCCTCTCACCATCGCGCAGAATTGCTAAAGAAGTCGGGTATGGCAATCGCCGCGCCGGATGATATTGCGGCCTCGAGCACAAAATTGCCGACCGCGAGATCAAGAACACCAAGCCCAAATGGCGAGAATATGCGGGGCCTGCCGTAGTCCGGTTTGACTTTCTTCTCTAAAACATCGACCAAAGTACCCGAGACAAAGGACCTGCTTCCCGTCGCGATTTCCGCTAGATGAGGCGACGTTCTCGCCTTCAGGCAATGATCGACGTCGTCGACGATGTTTTGCGACTCAAGAATCACATTCACGCAAATGTCCCGCAGCGATAGGTGGATGACAGTGGGCGAGTGCGCGAACAGCTTCTCGTCTGCAACATAGGGTTCCGGTGCGGTCGTCGCGAAAACTATCAAGGACGCGTGGCCTACGGCGTCTTCCAAGCGATCTTGAATGTCTGCTTTGAGATTGTGCTCCTCCCGAAGCCACTTGCTGAACAGCTCCGCCTCCCTGCGGTCCAGATCGTGCAAGCTGATTTTCCGAAAGTTCCAATTTCTGAACAGGAGCCACTCGACGGTTGCGCGCGCGATAACCCCCGTTCCAACTACTGCAAGAGCTCCCTTGAACGGGTCGGGGGAAATATGCTCCGCGGCCAACGCGGCAGACGTTGCGGTGCGTGTCGCGCTGATCAGCGATGCCTCGATGCAGGCCAGCGGATAACCCGTGGTGGCATCGTTCAAGATCAAAACCGCCGACGCCCGGGCCAAGTTGCTGGCCCTGTTTTCCGGGAAGCTTGAAATCCACTTGATACCGCTCTTTTGAATCGCACCACCAATATGGGCGGGCAACGCGATGATGCGAGCGCTCGGCTTGTCCGGATATCGCAGGAAGTAGCTGTCCGGGTTGAGAGTGTTGCCGGACGCGTGAAGGCGGTAGGCCGTCTCGACGGTGCCGAAAATCTGCCACCGATGGTCGTCAATGATGCTCCTAACAGCCGAACCGGAAACAACGTGGAATGTCGGAGCAGATGGCACAATTATTTTCCGCCTAGACTCTGACGGTTTCTGCGGACGGGCTCAACGAGCTTGCGGCGAGCGCAAGAGTGTTCGGTGGATTGGGCATTTCCTTCGGCGCCCACGAACGCGTGAACCCGCGCAGACTTGTTGACACCCGCCGCGATGACGTTCGCCACCCAGATCGGGTCGTAAATAGTGTCCAGGTATTTCTCGCCGAAATCAGCCGACACAGCGACGATGGTCTCGCCACGCCGAAACTCCGGAGCCAGTTGTTGCGCTGCGGCCAGAACCGATCCGGTGCTTCCCCCAACGAGCAGATGATAATCTCGAACGAAGGAAAGACAGGCTTCGACGGTCTTCTCTTCCGTCACCGCCACGATTCTGTCCGGCTTGGCGAGATCCGCAAGGACGGGTCGTACGCTCGTTCCGATGCCGGGGATGTTTCTCTTTGCTGGCGCGCCTCCGAACGTGATGGAGCCTACCGGTTCGACGGCGACAATCGTGATGTTCGAGAATTTCTGACGAATCCGCTCCGAGATTCCGGCAAGTGTGCCTGTCGTTCCGGTCCCGACGAAGACCCAATCGACACGATCGAATTCACGCATGATCTCATTCGCCGTTTGCTCCGCATGCGCTTTCTTGTTGGCGACATTGGCGTATTGATTGAGCCAGAGGGCATTTGGATTCGAGCTCAGGATCTGGTTGATTTTCTTCAACCTGCTTCCCAGGTACCCTCCCGCGGCGTCTCGCTCTTCCACGACGATTACCTTTGCCCCATAGAGCTCCATCCCCCGTAAGGTGGCACGATTGGCATTCGGGTCGGTCACGCAAACGAATTTGTAGCGTTTCGCAGCGCAGACGAGGCTCAGGGCGAGGCCGAGATTGCCTGAGGATGACTCGACTATGACGGTCTCGTCTGTCCTGGCGAGGCCTCTTTGCTCCAGGTCCTCGACAAGAGCGATAGCAGTCTTGATCTTGATGGAGCCGGTTACATTGAACCCCTCCAACTTCAGAAAGACATCGTTTCTCCCGGCATATGTAGGAACACGATAAAACAAGTCTCGAAAAATCAAGTCTAACGGCGACTCGATAATCACGTCCGGCCTCCCACGGCATTTTTTGAACCACAAACCGGCCCGATTGTATTCAGGTGCACGGCGGTCCACAGCTGCAAGTCTGACACCCACGCAATGAAGGGATAATGAACACCGCCTGCGTTGGTGCGCTGCATGCGAAACGGAGATTGTGACGATCCCGCAGCATCCACTGCGTTGGTCCTAAAAGCCCTCGTTCTTAATGGAGGGGTGGGGGTTCGAATCCCTCTTGCGGCACTAATGATCAAGTGAATTCAGAGGCTTGCGGCCGACTGCAAGTGCGCTCTTGATTGACGGATTGTGGGTGTGGAACAGGACCTTGTTTCAAAAAAGCTTCCCAGTGGGGTCGGATCACCGTGATATGGATCAATTCCAGTAGATCAATTTCTAGTTAATTTAATCAGCCATTCTGGACTGCAGTGAGCGCGCTAGAATTGCGGAGAATGCAATGGGTATTCTTTGGACTATCATTATTGGTTTTGTAGCGGGAGTGATCGCAAAGCTCCTCCATCCTGGAAGCAGGTACGAGCCTTCTGGGTTTATCCTAACGACCGTGCTTGGAATCATCGGAGCTTTCGTCGCAACTTACCTTGGCCAGGCAGTGGGCTGGTACAATGCCGGTGAAGGCGCTGGTTTTATCGGAGCAATCGTTGGTGCAATCATAGTTCTTGTCGTGTGGGGGATGATCGCGCCTCGTCTTCAGAGGACCTAAAACTCCGCACTGCCCGCTTAGGCAAAGCGCAATTTAGTTTGATACTGAAAAAGCGTGAGGTCGAAGACTGAATAGCGCTCCATCCACGCAAACGAACAAATAGGTATTACCGGTGCGTACCGATGATTTGTGCCGCAGCGCCTGTGGGGATGATCGTCAAGCGAGTTGCCTCGCGCGGCATGCCTTGCGGTGCGGGGAGAGGGCATCGAGGTGACGCCAAACTTGTTCTGAAAATCGCGCTCACGGATTGAAAGGGGCCGCTTTGAAGGCGTGGATTTATTTTAGACGCATTGGGGCGATTTTGCTGCTTTTGGGTGGCACCGCGCGTGCGGAAGTAGCGAGCATTTATGGCGGGCGTGACGGTTTCTGCGGTCACAAGACGGCGAGCGGAGAACGCTTTAATTGTGCGGCATTGACAGCCGCTCACCGCAGACTGCCGTTTGGTACTCACATTCGCGTTTGCCACAGCGGATGCGTCACAGTCCGCATCAACGATCGCGGTCCGTGGGTTCGAGGTAGACACATCGACCTGTCGCCAGCAGCCGCTCGAGCCATCGGTTTGTACACGACGGGGCATGTCACAATGTCAGCCGACCTGCGCCACCCCCACTGAAGTGATCCGCCTAAGTATGTGTTTTGACAAGTTCCGGGTCATGACGCAGCGGCATTCACAATGACGTGGGTGAAACGCGTCAGCGCCTCGGGTTGTCCGCGTGCTCGTTTTAAAAACGTAAAGCGTTGGCTGCGCCTTTGACCGATCTGAAGCGAGCGGAGATTTGCACCGTGTTTAATGCCGTTGTGGCGCCGCGGCGGAAAAGGCGGCGAGGCCTGTCTGCGAAAGGAGCCATGATTGTATATCTGCGACGTCTTCGAGT
>Ga0207821_1000100_pt1 | contig 14493 bp, 10 predicted proteins | sample LuqExpMetageno53_FD_187811 | JGI IMG/M metagenome (GOLD analysis project Ga0207821, IMG submission 187811) | Tropical forest soil microbial communities from Luquillo Experimental Forest, Puerto Rico - Sample 53 (SPAdes) | ecosystem: Environmental > Terrestrial > Soil > Tropical forest ... | reverse complement strand
ATTCTGCTCCACGAGAATCGCGGAGAGCCCTTCCTCGCGCACGATCTGCCGCAGCGCTTTCAGAAGCTCGTCGATAATAATTGGTGCAAGACCCTCCAGCGGTTCGTCCAGCAGCACGATTCGCGGATTGAGGATCAGCGCGCGCCCGATCGCCAGCATCTGCTGCTCGCCGCCGGACAGTGCGTTGCCGAGGTTGCCTCGCCGCTCTTCCAGGCGAGGGAAGAACTCGTAAATCTTCTTCAGCGTCCATGGGCCAGGCCGCGCCACCGCGGTCAAATTCTCTTCGACCGTGAGCGAGCGGAAGATGTTGCGCTCCTGCGGCACCCAACCAATCCCGCTATGCGCTCGCCGCTCTGGCGGCATGTGGATGATGTCCTTGCCGTCGAGCAGAATTCGCCCGCCGAACTGGCGGGTCACTCCAACGATCGAATTGATGAGGGTCGTCTTGCCCATGCCGTTGCGGCCGAGCACCGCCAGCGCCTCGCCTTCGGCCACGCTGAGATCGATGCCGCTGAGCACGATGGCTTCGCCGTAGCCGGCGCTTAAGCCTTCGATGCGGAGGATGTCAGACATCGACCACCTCCTCGCCGAGATAGACAGCCTTCACGCGCGGATCGTGCGCTACCTCTTCCGGCGTGCCTTCCACGAACATCGCGCCGTTAACGAGCACGGAAATGCGATCGGCGAAGGAGAACACGATATCCATATCGTGCTCGATCAGCAGCACGGTGACATCGTCGGGCAGGGAGGCGACTGCGGCCAGGATCTCGTGCCGCTCGTCGCTCGGCACGCCGGCGGCGGGTTCGTCGAGCAGCAGCACGCGCGGCCGGCAGGCGATCGCGACGGCGATCTCCAACAGGCGCTGCTTGCCGTAAGGCAGGATGGCGGTCCGCCGGTCGATGACATCGGTGAGATGAAAGCGCTCCAAGATCTCGACCGCCTCGGTCACGAGGTCTGAGCGGCTGCCCACGATGCGCCACCAGTCGAAGCCTTGGCCCCGGCGCTCCGAAACGGCAAGGCCGATCGTTTCCAAGGGAGTCAAATCGCCGAACAGCTGGTTGATTTGGAAGGTGCGGACGAGGCCGAGCTGCACGCGCTCGTGCACCGTCTTCTGCACGATCTCCTCGCCGTCGAGGAGTATGCTGCCGCCGCTCGGCCGCAGCACGCCCGTGAGCAGATTGATCAAGGTCGTCTTGCCGGCGCCGTTCGGCCCGATCAAGGCGTGACGGCTGCCTTTCTCGAGCTGCAGCGAGACGTTGTTGGTCGGCACGATGCCGCTGAAGCGCTTCATCAGGCCGATGGTTTGGAGCACGACCGGCATGTCAGCCTCCGTGCTCCGGTGCCGAACGGCGGCGCGTGACCGATTTCTCCACCGTGCCGACCCAACGGCGCAGAGGCTCGCTCCATGTGCCGATGCGCTCGCGGCCGACCAGCACGATGACCACCAATACGAGGCCGATCCAGAACGGCCAGTACTGCGGCGTCAGCGAGGACAAATAGTCCTGCATGAATTTGAAGATGACCGCGCCGATGACGCCCCCATACAGCCATCCGGTGCCGCCGAGGATGAGAACGAGCAGCAGATCGGCCGAGCGGTCGAAGGAAAACACTTCGAGCGATGCAAAAGCCGACGTCTGCGCAAGCAGTCCGCCGGCAATGCCCGCATAGAACGCCGCGATCGTGTAGATCGCGATCAGGCGTTTGTCGACCGAGATCCCAATCGCCGCTGCGCGCAATGGGTTGCTCTTCACGGACAACAGCGACAGACCGAACGGCGAATTCACAATGCGCCGGGCGAGCACGAAGAGCACGAACAAGACGATCAGCGAGTACGTGTAGCCGGTGTGACCGAACATATCGAAGCGGAAGTGCCCGAGGACCGGATCGATGGTAACACCCTGCAGGCCGTCGGCGCCGCCGGTGAGCCAGCCGTTGCGGTTGGCGACCTCGCGCAGCAGCAGCGCGATGCCCAGCGTCACCATTAACCGCGTCAAGTCCGAGCCGCGCAGCACGAGGAAACTGGTAAGGAAGCCGACCACCGCGGCGAGCGCGCCCGCGCAGAGTAGAGCGAGCACCGGCTCGCCGATGATCTCGTGCTTGGCAAGCAGCGCGGCCGCGTAGGCGCCGATGCCGAAGAAGGCCGCGTGTCCGAGCGAGATGATGCCCGCATAGCCGAGGATCAGATCGAGCGAGAGCGCGAACAGTCCGAGCCACGCGACCTCGGTCATGATCAGATGGCGGCCGGGCAGCAGGTAGATCGCCGCGAATGCGGCGATCCAGAACAGCACTTCGAGCGGATGCCAACGTGCGCGAGCGGCAAGCCAGTCGGTGGCGGCGCGTATGGCGGCGGGCGAGGGGATCACGGATGATGCCTCAGCGCGAGGCCGCGCGGGCGAATAGGCCCTGCGGACGCCAGAGAAGAACAATGATCATGATGCTGTAGATCACGAAAGGCCCGACCGCCGGCGCGTAGTATTTGCCGGCCACGTCGCAAATGCCGAGCAGTAGAGATGCGAGGAACGGCCCGATGATGCTCGACGTGCCGCCGACTGTCACCACGATCAGGACGTAGATCATGATTTTGAGCGGAAACGCCGGGTCCAGTCCCAGGATTTCGACGCCAAGTGCTCCGCCGAGGCCGGCGAGACCGGAACCGACCGCAAAAGTCAACGCAAAAATCCGGTTCACATCGATGCCGAGCCCGCGGGCGACGCGGCCGTCATCGACCGCTGCGCGCAGGCGGCTGCCGAAGCGCGTGCGTGCGAGGATGTATTGCAGGACCGCGGTCAGCAGCCCGCAGATGATGATGATGAGCAGACGATAGCGGCCGATCCCGACGCCAAAAACCGAAAACTGCCCTTGCAATTCGCGCGGGATGCGCACGAACACCTGGCTCGAGCCCATCACGTAGTCGACCGCAGCGACCGACATGAATACGAGCCCGATCGTGAACAGCACCTGGTCGAGATGGGACTTGCGGTAGACATGCACATACAGCGTCCGCTCGAACAGCAAGCCGAGCAGGCCGCTGACGAGAAAAGCGAGCGGCAGGGAGAGGAAGAACGGCACGCCAAGGCTGTTCACCAGGGCGACCGTGACGTAGCCGCCGGCCATCGCGAACGAGCCGTGCGCCAGATTGACGAAATTCATCAGGCCGAGCGTGACCGCTAGACCCGAGGCGAGCACGAACAACAGCATGCCGTAGGCGATTCCGTCGAACAGAATGGTCAGCATGCCGGTTTACGTCGCTCGATGATCATAAAATGAGCGCGGCAGCCTAAGCCGCCGCGCCCCTGGATGCACTCACGTTTTACTTCTTGGCCTTGCCGGGGTCCTTCACCGCCTCGAAGGTGGCGAACTCGACGTTGTAGAGTTCGCCGTTCTTCCGCTCGACCTTGCGGATGTAGATGTTCTGGACGATGTCGCGCGTCTCAGGGTCGATGGAGATCGGCCCGCGCGGGCTTTCCCACTTCATGCCCTTCATGGCCGCGAGCAGCGAGTCGCCGTCAATCTTGCCGTCGGCCTTCTGCACCGCTGCGTAGATTAGGTGCATGCCGTCATAACCGCCGACCGACATGAAGTTTGGACGGAAGTGATTGGCCGCTTCAAAGGCCTTCACATAGTCCTTGTTCATCGGCGAATTGTGGTCGGCCGAATACAGGTGCGCGGTCACGACGCCAAGCGCCGCATCGCCCATATTGTTGAGTTCGTCGTCGTCGGTAACGTCGCCCGGCCCGATGAGCTTGACGCCGGCCTTGTCGAGGCCGCGTTCGGCGAATTGCTTCATGAACGTGCCGCCCTGGCCCGACGGCACGAAAATGAAGATCGCATCGGGCTTCGCATCGGCCGCGCGTTGCAGGAACGGCGCGAAATCCGGACTAGCGAGCGGAACGCGCAGCGCCTGCGGAATCTCGCCGCCACCCTTCTTGAACTGCTCGGTGAACGCCTTCTCGGCGTCGAAGCCCGGAGCGTAGTCGGACACAATGGTCACGACCTTCTTGATGTTATTCTTCAGGGCCCAGTCGGCGATGATCGTCGAGGACTGCGGCAGCGTGAAGCTCGTGCGTACGATGTACGGCGACTTCTCGGTGATCACCGAGGTGCCGGCGGCCATCACGACGGCGGGGATTTTCGCTTCGGTTGCGAGCGGCGCTGCAACGAACGCGGCCGGCGTGATCTCGAAGCCGGCAATGAAGTTGACGTGCTCGTTGACGATTAATTCCTGCGCCAGGCGTTTGGTCTGATCCGGGATGCTGCCGGAATCGCGCAGGATCACCTGGATTTTCTTGCCGGCGACGGTGTCGCCATGCTGCTTCATATAGAGGTCGACGGCGCCCTTGATCTGTTTGCCGGTCGAGGCCTGCTGGCCGGTCATCGATACGATGAGCCCGACCTTCACCGTTTCCTGCGCAAGCGCGGGGCTTGCGAGCAGCGCCGCCGTCAAGGCCGCGGCAATGCATTTGAGCGACATTGGGTGTCTCCGTTCCCGATTGTTGTAGTGCCGCGCGGTTCGCGCGTGCTGCGATTTCCAGGCGCCACGGCAAGGCCGTGTTCACTTGGAAGCGTCATTCTCAATATGCGCGACGTCTCGCCCCCGGCACTAGACTGGTTCATTCGCCCATGGTCATTGAATGAAGTCAAGCGAGCGCGGACGCGTCTCGCCTGCGATGGTTGGCCACTTCCAGGCGTATGGATTTGGTGCGAGCCGGCACGAGTGACAACGACACATGCGAGCAAGCTGGAACGACGGATCTCCGAGCGAGCCGCTAGATCAAGATGGTTCTCTCGGACGGGCGAATCGCCCCGGCAAACATTTGCCCGTCCTTGCTGCGGGCTACCCTTGGCGCTTTGGCGGGACCCCTGCCGCTGCCCTTACCAATCTACCCGTCATCTCCGGTTCGTAGCTGTTGAAAACTGCAACAAATGCTAGACTTCGGCATATTTAGCCCGGGTCTGGGCACGGTTCACGTTCTGCGATTCTTAATTTAACTGTTTGTTTTCCATAGCCAATCTGTCCAAGTCCAAACCGGCTCTCCTGCCCCCGCCACGGGTTTGGCGGGCCGCGGGCAATTTCGTGTTCTTTACGCAACAGTCCCCCGAAAAGCGTTCCATCGGCCTGTGAGAAGGTCCGTTCTTCGTTGCACCAGTGCAGGTGATCGGTAATTTTATGCATGCGACGGAGGGGGGCATCCCTATGTCGCGCTTTCCGGTAACGGATCGCACCTTTTGAGGACCCAAATCACCGGTTTTTGTCCTGCTTTGGTGTTCGTGGGGCGGTGTGAAAAGTCGTCGGGCAGCGGGGGAGCACGGGGAAGTTCCAATCGGTGCTGTCGCACTGGGACGGATACGGAACCCTCTCACGATAAACACTGTTTTGGAGGTTCAATATGAAGATGGTGAAAAGCCTTCTCCTTGGCAGCGCGGCGGGTCTCGTCGCGTTGACGGGAGCTCAGGCGGCCGATCTTCCCGTCAAGGCCAAGCCGGTCCAGTACGTGAAGATTTGCAGCCTCTACGGGGCGGGGTTCTACTACATTCTTGGCACCGATATGTGCATCAAGGTCGGCGGGTGGGTGCGCGCTAGAACGCCGCTCGGGCTCGTGGGCGTGCCAGAGGATCACCTCGTGGACGACAACACCGAGCGACTGCCAATTCTCGACACTTTCGACGCACGAGCTGCCGAAGGGACCAAGCTCAACGTGCTGCGCAAGACGCGGGACCTGTGATAGGCGAAGCTTGCAAATGAGCAAGTGCGAGATGAGAATACGCCGCGGTGAGAACGATGAAGCGCAGTACCGACCGGATTTTGACGACGCACGTGGGTAGCCTCCCGCGTCCAGAAGATTTGATCGCGCTCTATGTGGAGAACGCGCCCGACGAAGAACTTTTGCCGCGCTTACGTTCGGCGATTCTGGATGTGGTGCGGCAGCAATCCGAAACCGGCGTCGATATCGCGAATGACGGCGAATTTGGAAAGGCGATGCGGCGGGCGACCGATTTCGGCGCGTGGTGGTCGTACGTCTATGAGCGGCTCGCCGGGTTTGAAGTCAAGGACGAAGAAGCCAGGAAAGGTCGAACAGCCTGGACCTACGGCAGCAAAGAGCGCAAGGAGTTTGCCGAATTTTACGCGTCGGAAGGGAGCGCTGGTCAGTCGAGCGGTCAGTCGGCTCAAGGTACCAGTACCGCGCGCATGTACGGACTGACGTGCGTCGGTCCCGTGAAATACATCGGGCAAGCCGCGATCAGACGGGACACTGAAAATCTGGCAGCCGCCGCTCAGTCCACAGGCGTTGACGAAGTCTTCATGACCGCGGTCTCTCCGGCAACTCTCCAGATCCTACCGAACACTTATTACAAATCCCGAGAAGAATACACTTGGGCTTTGGCCGACGCGATCCGAGAGGAATACCGATCGATTGTCTCCGCGGGCTTTGTCCTGCAAATCGACGATCCCGCTTTGGTCGACATGTACGACTGGTGGTTCTCGATGAACAACGACCTGAGCAGTTATCGGAAGTGGGCTGAATTCCAGGTCGAAGCCGTCAATCATGCGCTGGAAGGAATTCCGGAGAATCGAGTGCGATTCCACATCTGCTGGGGAAGCTGGCATGGTCCGCATAAAGGAGACGTGCCGCTTAAAGATGTCGTCGACCTACTCTTGAAGGTAAAAGCGGAAGGCTATTCCATCGAAGCCGGAAACGTGCGGCACGAGCACGAGTGGAAGGTTTGGAAGCACACCAAATTGCCGGAAGGCAAGGTCCTACTGCCCGGGGTCGTCAGCCATGCGACGAACGTATTGGAGCATCCGGAGCTCGTCGCCGACCGTCTCGTCCGTTTTGCGCAGGTCGTTGGCCGTGAAAACGTGATTGCAAGCACCGATTGCGGGTTGGGCGGCCGTGTCCATCCGCAGATCGCGTGGGCGAAACTAGCAGCACTGTCCGAAGGCGCTCGCCTGGCTTCCGAGCAGCTCTGGAGATCGTGAACACGGAAAAATTCTAAGCCCCGGGGAAAGAACAATGAGGCAGCCTCTGATCATCGTGCTTTGCGGCTTGCTGTTGCATGTGCCGAATGGCGTAGCCGCTGCGCAGGACACCGTAAAAATAGGCATGATCATGACCTACACGGGCCAGTTCGCCGATGCCGCGGCTCAGATGGATCACGGTATTCAGCTATATATGAAGCAGCACGGCGGCACAGTGGCAGGCAAGAAGATTGAGCTAATCAAGAAGGATACGGCCGGCGTTCCCGATGCTGCCAAACGACTCGCCCAGGAGCTCATTGTCAACGATCACGTGGACCTGCTCGCGGGCTTCGTAATCACTCCAGAGATACTTGCAATCACTGATCTCACAAGTGAGGCCAAAAAATTCACGGTGGTGATGAACGCTGCCACGTCGATTATCACGACCAAGTCACCCTATATCACCCGTTCTTCAGTGACCTTGCCGCAGAATTGCGAGACGCTGGGCACCTGGGCGTATAAAAATGGCGTCAGAAAAGTATTCACCCTAGTCTCGGATTACGCACCAGGCCAGGATGCCGAGTCTGCCTTCCAGCGAGCCTTCACTGCGGCCGGAGGCCAGATCATTGGCTCGGTCCGCGTTCCGCTGGCTAATCCCGATTTCTCCGCGTTCGTGCAGCGAGCGAAAGACTCCGATCCAGAAGCGATCTTCGTCTTTGTTCCCGGCGGGTCTCAGCCCGTTGCGCTCGCAAAGGCGATGCTTGAGCGCGGGATGGACCCGAAGAAAATCAAGATCATGGGACAAGGCGAACTATCGGACGAAAGCGCACTGAAAGCCATGGGCGAGACCGCGGTGGGGATAATTACTGCTTTTCACTACGACTATACCCATCCATCGGCGCGCAATAAGGAATTCGTCGCGGCTTACAATGCCGAATTCAAGCGGAATCCTGACTTCTTTTCAGTCGGTGGATACGACGGAATGCATATGATCTATGAAGCGCTGAAGAAAACCGGTGGAAATACCAGTGGCGACGATTTAATCGCCGCAGTCAAAGGCATGCGCTGGGAAAGCCCGCGCGGACCCGTAGCCATCGATCCAGAAACGCGGGATATCATCAATCCTGTCTACATTCGCCGCGTCGACAAGGTGAACGAGCAGGTACAGAATGTAGAAATTTCGAGATTCGATAACGTGAAAGACCCCGTAAAGGCGCGAATGAAATAATCGACGAAACACGTCTGATCGCTCAGAAACAAAGCGTCCACGGGGTGGAAAGCGCGACCTACTATTCAGCGGATGGTCGAGCTTTTTGTTGAGACTATCGCCGGGGAGATCAGGTGGCCAACAAGGGGCACGACACGCGGGCGCTGCAAGCCTACCTCGGCCCCGCGCAACATCCAGCACACTGGGCGCTACACCGAACTAGCGCCGGCTAGGTTTAAGGAGTTTTGACGGAAGTGAGCTTCTACTTGCCGAGCCACCCCGCGCAAAACCTAATCAATCTACCTTGCCGAGGTCCCATCCTGCCTTAGGGCCTTGCGCGTGAGACGAGCAGGCGTTAGCGACGCCGCCTAACCGGGACGGGCTCATGAACCGCAAACAGCGTCGCGCCACGGCGAAGCAAAGCGGACCGCAATTGGCGGCTGCGGACGCGAACGCGCTGTTCGCCCAGGCGCTGTGGTTTCAGCAGCAGCGCCGGATCGACGACGCCGTGCGCGCGTACAAGCGCGTACTCGCGCTCAGGCCGGGCCACGCCGAGGCGGCCAACAATCTCGGCTGTGTCTTGCAGTTGCAAGGCCGGTCGCGGGAGGCTTCCGCTGCGTTTGCGCGCTCGCTCGAACTCATGCCGCAGTTGGCGAACGATTTTGCCCCGATTTCTGCGACCATCGCCGCGCTCCTTCCCGCATTCGGGCAAGCAATGCGAGTCGCGGATGCAGCCTGGCCGCAGCGGCCGCCGCTTAGCGTGCTGCTGGAGGGAGCCTCGCTTGCTGCCGTCGCTGCTGATCCGCTGCTGCTGACGATCCTGAAATCGACTCCGGTACGCGACCTCGCATTCGAGCGGGCCCTCACGGCCATCCGGTTCGGGCTGCTGCAAGCAGCCATCAGCAGCGAAAGGCGCGAAGTCGAGACGCTCGGGTTCTGTGCGACGGTCGCGCAGCAGTGCTTCATCAACGAATATGTTTTCGCGACCACGCCTGAAGAAGATGCGCAGGTCGCGCAGCTCGCGCGCGGGCTGGACAGTAAGCTGGCCGAACGAGTGTCCGTTGCTGCTTTCCAGGTTGCCGCGGTAGCCATGTACATGCCGCTGCATCGGCTTGCTGGCGCGGAGGCCCTGCTTGATCAGAATTGGCCCTCCGCCCTGGCCGAAATCGTAAGTCAGCAGGTGCGCGACTGCCGGCAAGAGCTCGCGCTGCGGGCTTCGATCCCGGCGCTCACGCCGATTGACGACGAGGTCTCCAATCGCGTGCGGCAACAATATGAAAACAATCCGTACCCGCGCTGGGTTCGATTGGCCGGCGGAATAGAGGCGCTAGATTTTGGTCGGTATCTTTCAGAAGCCATCCCGGGCGCTACGGTCGAGGCGCCGGAATTTGGCGAAACGGTCAGCGTGCTAGTCGCGGGCTGCGGGACGGGCGCACATCCGATCGAGCTTGCACGCAAGCTGAAAGGTTCGCGCGTGCTGGCGATTGATTTGAGCGTCAGCAGCCTGGCTTATGCGAAACGCAAGACGCCTTCAGATGTCGCCGGGCGAATCGAATACGCGCAGGCGGATATCCTCAAATTAGGCAATCTCGGCCGCACCTTCGACGTCATCGACTCTGGCGGTGTCCTGCACCACATGGCCGATCCAGCCGCAGGTCTCCGCGTGTTGCTGTCCCTTCTGCGGCCGCGCGGGTTCATGCGGCTTGGGCTCTATAGTCAGATCGCACGGCGCGAGATCAGCGCGGTCCGGCACTATCTCGCCGAGCGCGGCTACTGCTCGAGTGCCGACGAGATCCGCCGCGCTCGACAGGACATCCTCGCCTCCGCGTACCGTGACATCGCTCAGGCAAACGACTTCTTCACGACAAGCGAATGCCGCGACCTGCTGTTTCATGTGCAGGAGCATCAGATGACGCTGCCGCAGATCAAGGCGATGCTCGCGTATAACGGCCTGCGGTTTATCGGCTTCGAGTTCAACCCGGCGACCGCGCGGCGCGTTGCCGAGGCTCTTGTGGGCTCGAACAAGTCGACCGCGGACCTCGACGCCTGGGATGCATTTGAACAGCGCAATCCAGGCACGTTCCGCAGCATGTACCAGTTCTGGAGCCAAAAGCTCTGAATGTGCGGTTATTAGGGCGTCCGGGGCTTGTCATAACGACGGGTGTCTCGGGCCGACCCGCGCTATACCCATGTTTGACGGGGCACACCGCAACGGCAACAGTGTTGCGGTGGGTGTCCTGACGGATGCCGTGTATGGCGGATTGCCGACTGCCGGCAATGCCACCGGCCTGAGCCTCACGACCGCTTGGGGCGTGAACGCCGCGTATTCGGCCGCAAGACGCGCGCGTCAAGCTGCTTAGGCTGGGCGATCAGCGCGCTCGGCGTTGACTTTCTGCCGTTCTTCCAAATCAGCCGCCTTTTCGCGGCTCGCCTGCGCTTCTTCCGCACGGCCGAGCTTGTCCAAAACGCCGGCACGCAACAGATGCGCCTGCGGCACATTCGGCGCGAGCGTCAGCGCGCGCTCGACATCCGCGAGGGCCTCGTCAAACCGGCCTACCTCGGCAAGGGTCGAGGCGCGGTTCACGTGCGGCACGGCAAACTCCGGATCGAGTGCGATCGCCTTGTCGTAGCTTGCGATCGCGTCCTCAACACGTCCCATGGCCGCGAGAGTCGCGCCGCGGTTCAGCCAGTCCGACGCATTCGGCTTGAGTGCGAGCGCGCGATCGAAACTCGACAGCGCCTCGGCATGCCGGCCAAATTCGGAGAGCATGTTGCCGCGGTTCGAATAGGCGTCGGCAAAATCGATGTCGCAGGCGAGCGCTTCATCGAAATTCTCCAACGCCCCCTTGGTGTCGCCCTGCCGGTGCAGCGCCTGGCCGATCAGATTGTAGGCGCGCGCCTGCCGCGGCTTGAACATCAGCGAACGGCGGGCAAGCTCGATGCCTTGCTTGAACTGGCAATCTTGGCATGCAGCGACCGCGATGTAATAGAGCGCATCCGCATTCTCTGGATTGATGCGCAACACCTCGGTGTAGCGCTCCATCGCACTGCGCAGGTCGCCCTGCCGATGATGGAACAGGCCTTGTTCGATGAGTTGTGCGGCAGTCGGATGCGTCATGGCTGGGTTCTAAGCAGGGTTTGTCCGCCATGCCAACCCCTGATTGGCCCCGGCCAAGACGCGCCTCGGAAGTGAAATATCGCGAAATCCTAAAACGCTACTGCGATTGCCGCTCGCAGCCGTGTGCGAATTCGACGATACGAGCGATGGTGTTCGGTTCGGCGAGGAGGGGTGCGTGGCCTTGGTCGGGCACCTCGAGCGTTTCCAGTCCAGGATGTCGCGCAGCCATCGCTTCGAGCGTCGCGGTGCTCAGCAGATCGGAATTCGCGCCGCGGATCACCATCAGACGCATGTTGCGCATGGCCTCGAATTCCTTCCAGAGCGCGGGAGGGGATTTTTCGAGGTCGATTCCTTGCAAGGTCTTGGCGAGATTGACGTCGTAGGTCGGCACCAATCCGCTCTTCTCCTGCTTGAACGTCCGGTGCGAGGCATTCAGCCAGTCCTTGGCCGTGAGCTTGGGAAATTGCGCGCTGAACAGGCGCCGCAAAACCTCGGCGCCGTCTTCGAACGAGCGCGGCTGCGGCAGCTGGCCGACGTAACCCTTGATGCGGATGAGGCCCTTCGCTTCGATTACCGGGCCGATATCGTTGAGCACGGCGCCGGCAATCGCGGTTGGCCGCTGTGCCGCGAGCATCATCGTCAAAATCCCGCCGCGCGAGGTCCCGACAAACACGGCAGGCAAACATTCGAGCGCGGTCGTGACGGCCAGAACGTCGGCGAGTTCGACGGCCAAATTGTAATTCGCCGGGTCTGGGTCGTAGTCCGACCGGCCGCGCCCCCGGTTATCGATCGCGATCACGCGCCGCTCGCCGGCGGCGGAGAGCGCAGGGGCCAGTTCGTCGAAATCGGCCGTCGTGCGTGCCAGACCGGGCAGGCAGATGACCGGCAGCCCCCGCGCAGTGCGCGGGCCCCAGCAGCGCGCGTGAAGCTTCAGGCCGTCGGGAGCGGAGATGAAGGTCGAGGCGGCTTCAGGTCTGTCGAGCATGTGCCGATGTTAGCTGGATTTGGCCGCGGCTGGCCACGCGAGAACGGAAATCAATTCGTGCGTCCCCGCCGCAAGTCGGCCTCGATGACGAGTCTCTCATTGCCCCCGAAGCGCGCGCGATAGACCTGCAGGTTCTCCATGATACGCATGACGTAATTGCGCGTTTCGGAAAGCGGCAGCCGCTCGACCCAGTCGACTGGGTCGACTCCCGGCTCGCGCGGATCGCCGTAGGCCGCGAGCCACTGCCGCACCCGGCCCATCCCAGCGTTGTAGCCGGCGAAGGTGAGGATGTAGGAGCCGTTGTAGTAGCGGAGCAGATTGGACAATTCCGCAGCGCCCATCTGCATGTTGTAGATGGGATCGCTGAGCAGGCGCTTGACGTTCAGCGTCGCATTGAAACGGTGGGCGGTGTCCTTCGCCGCTTCCGGCGTGACCTGCATCAGTCCCATCGCCTTCGCAGACGAAACGACTGCCTGATTGAAACGGCTCTCCTGCCGCGCGATCGAATAAGCGACGGCGGGTTCGATCGGCGGCGCGATCGGCGTGTAGTGCGGCAGGCCGTTGACCGGAAAGGCGTAATAGTCGAGCGGCAGCTCGCGCGCATAGGCGCCGCTGCCGAGCAGCACTTCGGCGCGCGCGTCGCTGTGCCTTGCAGCGAGCTCGCCGAGCATGGCCATGCCGGGCACGTCGGTCGCGCTCTCGCCGAGTTCTGCATAGATCGAAGCGAGCATGTCGCGCTCGCCGAGCTCATAGAGTAGTTCGGCCGCGCGAACGACTTCGAGATTCTTCAACGCCTCTCGCTGCTTCTCGGCGATCGCCGGGGGACCGACGAGGCCGAGATCGGTCATGCCGAGGCGGGCCCGTGCGAGCTGACCGTAGTAGGTCGCCGTATAGTGCGCCGCGAGCTCGTAATAGCGCTTCGCCTGCGCATGATCGCCCATCGCGTCGGCGGCGCGGCCTTCCCAGTAGCCGCCGCGCGAGATCGCATGCGGGTTGCGCGTGCCATCGAGGATGCGCGCGAAATGCACCGATGCGGTTTTCGGATCATGCAGAAAGCGCAGCGCTATCCAGCCGGCGGTGAAATGCTTGTCCGCGCGCCAGTTGCCTTGCGTCGGCGTCGCCGCATCGCGCGCCACGCGATACGCGGTCTGCGCATCGCGCTTGTCGAGCAGCTTGCGCACCAAGATGCGCCGCTCCTGCCACCATTGATTGGGGTCGGCGAGCGGATCCTGCGGGGCGCTCAGAACGAGCCTCGCGGCATCTTCTGGCTCGTCTTCGCGGCGCAGCAGTTGCGCTTTGGAAAAGATGTAGCCGGCGTCATTGCGGGCCGATTGCGGCACCGCGTCGAGCAGTGCCTTGGCCGTGTGCTGATCCCGGATCACCGCGGCGCGCGCGCGGGCGATGAGAAGTTCGATGCCGCCGAGCCGTTCGGCGGCGCGCAAGCCGGCTTCGGCATCGTCGTTGTAAAGGCGGTTCTCCATGCGCGCCTTTTGATCGGCGCGCGTGAGCATGTCGCCGAACATGTCCATCACTTTGGACTCGACCTCGGCGGAGAAGTCGTCGTTACGCCAGGCATGGCGCACTAGCGCGGCCGCGCGTTCGCGCTCGCCTTGCGCGAGCAGCGCGCGTGCCAGCGTGAAGCGGCCTTTCGCCGTCGTCGGCTGCTGATGCGAGAAATACGCGCGGACCGAACCGTCATCGACCTTGTCGTTCCACAAAGCATTCTCCGCGCGGCGACGGAAGACCGCCGCATGCGGCCAGGTCGGATTGGCATCGGCAAAAGCGGCGTAGCGCTCGAAGCTCGGATTGGTGTCGTTGGAGCGGAGAATGATGTACTCGGCGAGTTTGCGCGCGAGCGGATCGCGCAAAGCGCGCGCCGCGGCGTCCGCGTCGCCATCGCGACCCTTGCGCGCGGCGTTGAGCACGTCCCTCAATCCGTCGATATCGGACGCCGGCGTCGAACCGGTCGACGCCATGGCGAACGGTGCGCCGCCTTGCCGGGTGAGCAGCACGGGCAGCGCGATCGGCGCAATGGCCGTCGTGTGGTGCTCTGCAGACGCGGCCGGCGCCGCGGGAGTGGCCGGCGCCGCGGGCTCGGCTTCGGCGTGCCGCAGCAGAGCGGCTGGTGGCGTACGCGGCACGAGCGCGCGGCCGCTCACCGCCACCGTGGCGCTATCCGGCGGTGCGAAGATGATGGCGGAAGAGGCATTCTGTGCGCTGTGTGG
>Ga0207821_1000095_pt1 | contig 14715 bp, 13 predicted proteins | sample LuqExpMetageno53_FD_187811 | JGI IMG/M metagenome (GOLD analysis project Ga0207821, IMG submission 187811) | Tropical forest soil microbial communities from Luquillo Experimental Forest, Puerto Rico - Sample 53 (SPAdes) | ecosystem: Environmental > Terrestrial > Soil > Tropical forest ... | reverse complement strand
GAGCCGGCCTTCGTTGCCCGGGATGGGTGTGAAGTCGCTCGGTGAAAAACCGTAATTGTTCTTCAGCACCGCCGCGGCGATGGCATATGTCGCGCTGCCGACCGGCGACATGCCGACTTTCATGCCTCGAAGATCAGACAAGCCCTTCAGCGGAGAACCGTCTTTCGCGACGAAGGTTGCTTCGGCCACTTGCGTTGACAGGATCACCTCGACAGGCGCTTTTTCTACTCCGAGCGTAAAGGCACCGCTCGCGGGTGCGGCGAAGGCGATATCGATCGAGTGCGTGAGCAGCGCCTTGGTAGGTCCGTTCACATCGCTGAACTTGACGAATTCGGGGTCGAGGCCTTGCGCCTGCAGAAATTTGCCGGCCTCCAGAACCGCGCCGAAGCCGACGCTGAAGCCGCTCGTCCAGTAACCAACTTTGATCTTTTCCTGCGCGGAGGAAGGAAAAGCAACGGCTGCAAGCGCAACGAGGGCAAGCAGTCCCGAAAAGATGCGTTTGATCACGCGTGTGCGTCCTCGTCCTCTGCCAATCCGGCTATTATATTTCTGAGTTCAATCACAAGCGAGCGCGCCTGCGGCGACTCGATATCCGTCTGCACTTCATCTACGTCTACGATCCGCTTCACGTGGCCAGGCCGGGGCGACAGCACCACAATGCGGGAGGCGAGCGTCACGGCCTCTTCGACATCGTGTGTGACGAACAGGATAGACATTTTTCGGCTCGTATGGATTTGTAACAATTCGCGGTGCAGCGCGCTCCGCGTCTGCGCATCCAGCCGCGAGAACGGCTCGTCCATCAGCAGGATATTTGGTTCGGTGACGATGCTGCGCGCCAATGCGGTGCGGCTGCGCATACCGCCGGAGAGCTGATGCGGATAAGCCTGGGCAAACTCGGATAAACCCACGAATTGGAGAGCGTCGTTTGCGCGCCGCAGCCGCTCCTGCTTGCGCATCGACCCTGCCTCTAGCGCAAGCGCCACGTTCGAGACGCTCACGCGCCATGGCAGCAGCCGGTCGTCCTGAAACATGTAGCCGACGCAGGACCAATCGACGTGGCCCGAGGTCGGCTGGCCCATGACCGAAACCTGGCCCCGATCTGGCAGGATCAGCCCAGCGGCTATGTTCAAGAGCGTGCTCTTGCCGGAGCCAGACGCGCCAAGGATCGCGACGATTTTGCCGTCTGGCACGTCGAAGCCCACGTCGCGCAGGACTTCGAGAGATGGCTGCCCGTCACGCTGGAAGTGCTTGCAGACGTGCGCAAATGAAAGGGCAGGCGTGGGCGTCAGGACCGTCGCCTTGCGTACAGTCTCGCCCGATTGGCTGCCGGTTGTAGAATGAATGCTCACTACGTGACTGGTGATATGCTGACCGGGATGACTTCTGAGAATGACCTTCGAAACCGGACTATAGATATCGGGTGATAGCCAATCTCGCCATCCCCGGGGATGCGAACAGGACAGCATGCTTTCCGACACGGCCGGAGAAGACGAAATCGCCCGCCAGCTTCCCGAGAGCGGTGAGATTTTTCTCGACCACGTCGGGCACTTCGTGCGTGATCCGAAAGCGGCTGCGGACGCGCTGGCGCGCACAGGCTTCACCCCCACGCCAGTCTCCATGCAGGTGAATCCGGACGGCACTGGCAGGGAAAAGCCGACGGGCACCGGTAACATTTGCGCCATGCTGTCGCGGGGGTATGTCGAGTGCCTGTTCAAGACTGCGGACACGTCCCTCGCTCATGAACTGGAAAAATCGATCGAGCGCTTCCCGGGCGTGCATCTCGTCGCCTTTGCGGTACACGAGGCGGGGGCCGCGCACGCACGGCTGCAGCGGGAAGGCTTCCGCACGCGCCCGCTGGTCTCCATGCAGCGTCCGGTGACGACGCAGGCGGGCAGGGATGTTGCGGCGTTTACGGTTGTTCGTGTCGAGTCGGGCGAAATGGCGGAGGGGCGCATCCAGATGCTGCACCACCGCACCGAGAACACGGTCTGGCAGCCGCGCTGGCTCGATCACCCGAACGGCGCGCTGGGGCTGCTAGACGTGGTGATCGAGACGGCCGATCCGGACGAAGCGGCGACCCGTTATGCGCGCTTCGTCGGGCGCCCGTCGAAGTCCAACGCGTACGGCCACAGTATCCAGCTCAATCGCGGGCGGGTTCAACTGACCTCACGACAAACGATGCGCGGCATACTGCCGGACGGGCCGGACCTGCCGCCCCCGTTCATTGGCGTCTATGCCATCCGAGTGCGTTCGCTCGAACACTTGCGGCGCAGGCTGCACGAATATGGGCTGGCGTTTGTGCGGCGCGAGCGCGTCGTCTTCGCTCCTTTTCCCGAGAAACTCGGCGTCGGCACCTGGGCATTCGTGGAAACACCCGCCGATCTGCCTTGGCGCGCGAGCTAGCGTCTCAGTAGAGTTTGGCCTGTATCCGCTCTGGCAGCTCGCGATCGCAGTCGCTGTGCCGCGAGGGCCGAGTTCGCGAGCAATTGATTGAAGCTGCGGTCGATGGAGCTGGCACAATCATCAAGCAGTTGCCTAAAGCCGTGGCGAATCCGGCCATGGACGGCCCGCCGCGTCGCCGATAGCATACGGCGCAGTGCGTGCCTGCAGGGCAATTTGGATGGACAGGCGTCGGTTTCTTCAGCTGGGGCTGGGGTGTGTTGCGTTTGTGGGGCCTGCGACAAATCTCAGCGCACAACACAAATATCCGACGCGCCCCATCCGGCTGATCATTCCGCGCTCGGCCGGCGGCGTGCTCGATGTAGTCGGCCGCGACTGGGCCGAGTGGCAGCGCGTTCACAAAGGTTTTGTCATTACGTCGGAGAACCAGGGCGGCGGCGGCGGCAGGATCGGCACCGCGCTGGTGGCGCATGCTGCGCCCGACGGCTACACGCTACTGCTCGGCAGCACCAGCGACCTCGTGCTCACTCCGGCGCTGACGAACCAGCCCACCTTCGATCCGGTAAAAGATTTTGTGGCGATCGGCGGCATCGCCATCTCCGTCGCCGCGGTGATCGTGCATCCTTCCGTGCCGGCGAAAGACCTCAAAGGGCTTGCCGCCTACGTGAAATCCAATTCGGGCAAGTTATCGTACGGCTCGGCAGGCGCGGGCACGATGTCGCATCTATGCGGAGAACTCTATAAAAAGCTCGCCGGACTGCCGGACCTTGTACACGTGCCGTACAAAGGCGCGGCCGCGGGTTATGCTGACCTGCTCGGCGGCCACATTCCGATCATGACGGTGAACGTGACGCCGACGATGCTGGCGATGCATAAAGAGGGCAAGGTGCGGATTCTCGCGGTCGCCACCGATCGCCGCATCGATGCCGCGCCGGATATCCCGACCTCGGGGGAAGAGGGTTATCCGGATCTGATCGCGCAGCTGTTCGTCGGCATTTTTGTTCCCGCGGAGACTCCCAAGATCGCGATCGAGACGCTTGCTTCGGCGACGCGCGACGCGCTCGATGACAAAGTTTTCCGCCAGCGGCTCGACACCGCAGGATTCACCCCCGTGCGGGATTTCGGCCCGGAGCGGACGGGCCAATATCTCAAAGAGGAGACCGCGCGTTGGACACCAATCCTTGAAACAGTGGGATTGGAGAAAGAGTAAGCTGAACTTCCGCACTTGCCGCAGCTCAAATTTTATTTGTATCAAGCGGCAGCGCCGCTCTAAGCAGCCGTTGTAGCTTCGGAGGATCGAATGAAAGAGAATTTCCGCCAGTTTCTTGATCGGCTGCGCGGCGCGGGAGAACTCATCGATCTGCATCAGCCCGTTGACATCCGTCACATCGCGACGCTGGTCGATCAATCCGACAAAGCGCTCTGTTTTCACAACGTGATCGGCTACAAAACTCCCGTCGTGTCCGGCATCATCCGCTCACGCGAACGCGCGATCATGGCCATGGGCTGCACTAGCTACCGCGAGATCGAAGCGAGACTAAAGAACGGCATAGACCATCCGATTGCGCCGAAAATACTCGACACGTCGCCGACACGGGAAGTGAGTCAGATCGGCGACGACGTCGATTTGTTCGATCTGCCGATTCCGATGTCGTCGATCTACGACGGCGGTCCGATGATTACCGCGGGCGTAGTGATCGCACGCGATCCCGAACTTGGCATGAACAGCGGCATCTATCGCTTCATCATCAAGGAGAAAAACCTCACCGGAATCGACCTGGTCACCCCGAACAACATGCGGCTGTTCGCCGACCGCGCTTACAAGGCGAACAGGCCGTGCCCAATTTCGATCAGTATTGGGACGCACCCGATCGAGATCGCCGGCGCGGGCTACCGCGCGCCGCTCGGCGTCGATGAGATGGCGATCGCCGGCGGCATTCGCGGCGAGTCAGTGGAGCTTGCGCCATGCCAGACCATCGACATGCCGTACATCGCCGATGCGGAGATCGTGCTCGAAGGCGAAATCTTGCCGACGGGCTGGACGTGGCCTGAGGGGAGATTTGGCGAGTTCACCCGGCTGATGGGCGGGGTGCATTGGAATCCGCTTGTGCGTATCAAGGCCGTGCATCGGCGGAAGGACGCCTTCTACTATTCGCTGCACATGCCGTGGGAGAACACGTGGCTTGCCGCACCGACGCGGTACACGGCGATTCGGCAGGCACTGAAGACGGCCGGTGTGCAGGTCAAGGATATCAATGTGACGCTCGGGGGCTGCGCGTTCTGGCACGCGGTCATTTCGATCAAGAAGCAGTCCGGCGAGGGCAAGAACGCGTTGTTAGCCGCGCTGTCGGTGATGGACCTGAAACATGTCGTCGTTGTCGACGATGACATCGACGTGAACAATCCGATGGACGTTGAATGGGCGATCGCCACGCGCGTGCAGGGCGACCGCGACGTGATGATCGTGAGCAATGCGCGCGCAAAACCGCTCGATCCGAGCCTGCGCCCGATGCCGCCCGGCGTCGTGCCGACCGGAGCAAAAGTGGGCGTCGATGCGACGATCCCGGAAGACGTGCCACGCGAGGGCTACGAGCGCATCACTTACGCCTACGCGGACACGGCCAAGATCGCCGACTATGTCAAAGGCAAGCAGGATCGGGCCATGCAGGCGGGCGATGCGGACACGGTGGAGACGTTGGCTCACGAGATCATCACCGCCTTGGATGCGTCACCTCTCTATTACACGGAAATAGCGGAGCAGTTTTCGAATTACAATTTCAACGCGATCGCTCGCGCGCTCGGGCATCTGCACGAAACAGAACTGCTTTGGCAGGATTCGAAAGGACGCATGTGCCGGAGAGGCTCGCAATTCGCTGTCAAGCTTCCGGCGCGCTGATGGCGAATTGTAATCGCTGCGACCATCAATATCGGGTGTCCCGCTCTTCACGAGAGCCGCGCGCTCATAGCCGAATTTTAACCTGCGCTTAAGCGCAAATCGCTCATTTGTGGCTGCAAAACGCCATGGATCTGCTGAGGCTTCCTGAGTGCCAATCAAATGGCAGATGATGCGCTATTGCTTGCCACCACAAAAAGCCGGAGGCGGCAATGGATTGGGAGGTTGGGTCCAGCAAGATCCCTGACCCGAACAATCTTGGGGCGCATTCGAGCACTTATCCCCGAAAGGCGGATAAAGTGAAAACGGGCGGGCGGCTCTTACTGATGGTTGGCTCGGCTTGTTTGCTTATCGTCTTTCTAATGCACGTTGCCGAAGCGTTTCACATTTTCCCAGCTATGGGATGGGGTTTGCCAAACAGCATTGGGCACTATCTCGATCTTGCAAGTGCAATTCTTGGAGTAGCGCTGCTACTAATAGGATTTATTGCTAGTCGGCTCCGAGGGAGATTGTAAGCATGTTGCCGATGTGGATCTTGGCGTTGCCGATCTGGCTCGTTGTCTTCATTGTTCTCTATGCTCTCGCGATCCTCTATGTCGCGATCAGGTATCGCGAGGTGCGGAAGTTTCTCGCAGGCGCATTCTTTGTTAGCTCCGGAACGTGTTGGTACCTGTGGCTCACCGGCGTATCGCTTCCGATTGTATTGCCACACGCCGGGACCGTTTCTGTTGAGACACCTGAGATCAGCGGCCAACGGGCCATTGTACATTTTATTCTATTCTTTCTGTGCTTCTATTTCGGCTTCATCAGCAAACCGAAGCAAAACATCTCGAGGTAAGGTCACGTATTCCTGGCCGGACGTCGCGGGAACATCCCAGCGGTTCTTTACCTGAGCGCTCGACGCCAGCCCGCGGCCTCAGCTTCCTCCGGCGTGCAGAACCATCGCTTGCCGGCACCATCCATTTTTACTTTAGCATAAAACTGTTGCTTGGGCATGTGGTAGATTCGCTCTCCGTTGCGATTAATATTGCCCTTGATTACGCAATCTGGTGACGGGGCGCCCTCGCTCGACGAAGCGGGCAACAACATTGATTGCGCATTGATCGGAACGCTCAATGCCCCGAGGATGACCGTTTTGTTGTTGCGATGGCGCCAATCCCATGGCGCAATGAATGCGCCTTGCCAGAGACCGCGTTGGCGCGCCCGCGCATCGTCTTCGGCATGAGTATATGCAGACGAGTACTTCACATAAGCGAGCGCCCAGCCTTCTCGAACCATCCAACCATTCAGGTCCTCACCGGCGAGGCTGCACAAACCGAGTTCTCGTTTGTAGACGTCGGTGCCATTTGAGACGCATCTGATTTCGTGGCCTGCGATATGTGCCGCGAGACGGTCGCGAGCATCAATTCCACATGTCCAGTGATCGCCACTCGCATTGAGGCAGATCTGATCAGTCTCAGGCGCATCAATGCCTTGGAGACGAACCTTGACCGCACCGATCTCAAGTGTGTCGCCGTCAACGACCCTAGGAATACCCACGAACTCTGCAGCTTGTGCGACCCCACCCATAAGTAAGATTGCCACCAGCGCCGGGAATCGAAATCGCATTGCCGCTCCAAATCTAGAAAAACGTCCATCGCCATTGCGAGGCCGACAGTCCGTGCGGACCAATGGTCCGAATCGCGCCACCCGGGCCTCTTTCGTTGGTGTTACGTCACCGGCGCCGGATTAAATAGCGTGAGGTCATTGAACAAGCCCCAGCGGTCCGACCACGGCTTCACGCGCCCGCTCGCGACGTCAAGAATGAGACGGAATAATTGCCAGCCCGCTTGCTCGATCGTCATTTCGCCAGTCGCGATGCGGCCGGCGTCGAAGTCGATCAGGTCGTTCCAGCGACGCGCCAGCTCGGTGCGTGTAGCCACTTTGATTACGGGCGCTGCCGCTAGTCCGTAAGGCGTTCCGCGGCCGGTCGTGAACACCTGCAGCGTCATGCCCGAAGCAAGCTGCAACGTACCACAGATGAAATCGCTTGCCGGGGTTGCCGCGAAGAGTAGCCCCTTCTGGCGTGCCTTTTCGCCCGGCGACAGCACACCGGAAATAGCGCTCGATCCGGACTTCACGATTGAGCCGAGCGATTTCTCGACAATGTTAGCAAGACCGCCCTTCTTATTGCCGGGCGTGGTATTGGCCGAGCGATCAGCGCCGCCGCGCGAGAGATATCGGTCGTACCAATCCATCTCGCGTACGAGCGCGCGGCCGACTTCTTCGTTTGCCGCGCGGCGCGTCAGCAGGTTGATGGCGTCCCGCACTTCCGTTACTTCCGAGAACATAACGGTCGCGCCGGCGCGCACCAGCAGATCAGAAGCGAAACCGACTGCGGGATTGGCGGTCACGCCGGAAAAAGCGTCGGAGCCGCCGCATTGCAGACCGATCACGAGATCGGACGCGGGGCAGGTTTCCCGCTTCCGCTTGTTCAGCTCCGCAAGTCGTGCGACGGCCATGCTCATGATGCCGTCGACGATGGCGCCAAAACCTTCGAATGATTCGTCCTGCATACGCACAATTGCGTCGGCGGCACCTTCCGGCACGAGACGCTCCGGCGCCAATTTCTCGCAGCCGAGCCCGACCACCATGACCTCGCCGCCGAAATTCGGATTGAGCGTGAGATTCTGCAGAGTGCGGATCGGCACGATCGCGTCGGGCGCGTTGATCGCGACGCCGCAGCCATAGGCGTGCGTCAGCGGCACGACGCCGTCGACATTGGGATATTTCGGCAACAACTCGGCGCGGATCCGCTTAACTGCATATTCGAGTGTGCCCTTCACGCATTGAACTGACGTGCTGATCCCGAGAATGTTCTTCGTGCCAACCGACCCGTCAGAATTGCGATAGCCCTCGAAGGTGAAGCCTTCGAGCGGCGGCAGGGACGCGGGAATGGCGGTCGACATTTCGAGTTGATCGAGCGGCGGGGCCTCAGGCATGCGGATGCGCGCCTCGTCCACCCATTCGCCGGCCATGATCGCTGAAAGGGCGTAGCCGATGGTCTCGCCGTAGCGCAGGATCGGTTCGCCTTCGGCGATGTCGACAAGTGCCGTCTTGTGGCCCTGGGGCACGAAGGCTTTCAGTTCGAGACCGCAGGAAAAGCGCGAGCCGGGAGGCAGGCCTAAATCATTCACGACGATCGCGACATTGTCGCGTTCGTTGAGCTTGATGTAGCGGGGCTCCCCGATCGCGCTCATATGGCCCATTTCGCCGCTCCCTGGGCACCACTTAACCATTTGGTTCGTATACCGATTCTAATTATGTCCGGTCGGAACGGGTCTTTGGCGGGCCGCTTCCTACAAGCCGCTTCCGATGGTCAAAAGTTAATGCACTCGGCTGGCGGCAAAAGCGACATTCTGTCGCGGCCACGACATTTTGTCGCCCCGACGACATTATGTCGCTCGCGACGACATTTTGTCGTCCGGGCCGGATTTCGGCCGAGGCCCCGGTCCTGACGCGATCCGGACCAATGGTCCGATCGGGGGCGCACCGGCGCTGGTCCCCTGAGCATCCCGGTCTGCGAGAAGAACAAGACCTGACCGTCGAACCGCACGCCCGTGAGGCACGCCGACATAGCCGGTCATCGCGCCCGGCCGCGCCGACTGGATCGCCTGTTGCATCGACTGCCGCGTGCCCACGCATTCGAGCACAACATCGGCGCCGACGCCGTTGGTCAATTCCTTGATCCGCGCCGCGCCTTGCTCGCCACGCTCCGAGATAATGCCTGATGATACGCGCTGCGCCCATCTGCTTCGCCGCGAGCACGCCCATCTGCCCTTTGCAAGCCTATGTCCAGTAGGACGGCGTCGTAGTCATGTTGGCGACGGGCCCGTCGGGCGCTCTCAACGTTGGCCGCAAGCCCTGCGACCTCACATCCGCAGTCGCGCACTAATTCTTCAAGGAGCATAGCAATGAGCATCGTGTGCTGGGGCAGCTTTGCCCCAAGGTCGTCAATTCTTGACCAATCTTTCGACGAGAGCGCGGGTCTTCGGCAGTTGTGCCGCCAGGTATTCGGCCACCGGCGCATGACCACCCTCGTGCACGGTCGCCAGAGCAAGCTCAGCCGCCACCGTTCCAGAATGGCAGATTTTATGAAGTTCGGCTAGACTTGCTGAGCGCAGCCGCGAGACGGTTTCTCCGAGCGGTATATCGAGCAAGTTTGGAAGATTGCGGTGAGGTGAATTTGTTTTTCGGAGGCAAGCATGAAGCGCGCTATCACGCTCGCAGGCGGTGGTCCTGCGGCCGGACTGCACATCGGTGTTCTGAAGCGACTCGCAGAGCAGAAAATCACATTTGACGTGTGGGCCTTGTCCTGCATCGGCGCGTGGGTCGGTCTCGTCTATAACCAGTGCGATCCGGGCAAGGAAGTCCAGCAGACCTATCGGTTCTTCCGCGACGGCGTATTCCGCGACGACGACTCCTATTCGCGCTTTCCGGTCAATACCGTATTCGGTCCGGACAACCGGGCGAATCTGGGGGCGCTCTTCCAGTTCTTGCTCGATCCGACAAATTACAAAAACGTCGTTATGCCAAACGAAATACTTCGGTCCGTCTCCAGCACCATGGACATGATGACGGACAAATCGAAGTGGAATGAAGGCGACATCAATCGCTGGTGGTTAAATGACGTGCTCGCGGTCAATCCGATGTCGCGGTTTATGACATCGATGATGTATCTCAGCAATATTTCCGGGCTCTCGCGAATTCTCTATCCGGAGAGCAGCTTCATGAAGGCAATCAAATTTCACCGCCTCTACGAGAAGGATAAGCCATTCATATTTCACAATGCTTGGAATATCAGCAAAAAGGAGCTGCAGCTTTTCTGCAACAAACCGGGCTTTAAACCGAAAGACTACAAGTGCATCACGCCCGCGAGCCTGTGTGCATGTTCGGCGCTTCCTTTTGTCGAGGAAACAGTCACGATCGAAGACGACATCTATTGCGAGGGGGCGCTGGTCGACACTGTAAACTTTAAGCGTCTGCTTGAGGACCATCCTGATCTGGATGAAGTCTGGATCAGCCGCATCGTGAGCAGCGGACAGGTTCGGCCGCCTCTGAATATTGCCGAAGCCTTGGGAAATCTCTGCATGCTGTTCGCGGCGACCGTCGGCGAGGACGACGTCAAGCTGTTCCGCTATCACGTCAAGGAAGACCCCCGGTGGAAACGGGTGCAGATCGTGGAAATTCAAGTGCCGCACCACATCACCTTCGAGTGGACGCGCGGCAATCTTGATCACGGCTGCAAGTTGGGCTACCGGGCCGCGGACGATGCGATCAAAAAGCTATAGGCCTGCCAAATCGCCGCTTTCACGCGCAGTTTAGGCGCCGTTGGATCGCTTGGGCGCGCCTTATATCGGAGGTATCGCCACCTTCGGATAGTTCCTGGAAGGCGGATCCGAAAGCAGCCTTTGCCTCGCTGGGGTGCCCGTTACGCAAGTGCTGCTCTGCCAAATCGCATGCGACTCGCAGCAGCAAAGTCCGCGCGCCCTGCTTTTGAGCGACTTGGAAGGCCCGGCACAGGAGATCGATCGGCTCCGCCGGATCTGTCCCGTCGAGTCCGGACCGCGCGAGCGCTAGGAGGCGATAGAGTTCGGCCTCGAACAGACGCTCCTCATTTTTCTCTGCGATCGCCAAACCCGCCTGAGCGGCCTCCTCGGCGTGCTGAAATTCACGATGCTGAAGCAGCGCGTGGCCGAGCAGCACGTGCACCGTTGTCATACCGAGCTGATAGCCGGCCTTTCGATACTGCTCGAGGGCAGTCCGCGTCAGGTCGAGCGCGAGGGGGCCTTCGATGAAGGCATCCATAGCTCCCTTCACCGTGCGGGCGAGCTCACGCCACTGGCCGAAGCCGTGCTCCTCTGCGAGAGCGATGCAGTGCTCCGCCTGTGATCGCGCTTCTTTCGGTTCGGCGCGCAATGCATGCAGCACCGCAGCGTAATATGCGGCGTAGGCCCGCGAGAGTGGATGCGCAATCGCGTCCGCCAGTTCCAGGGCTTCTTGAATGCGCTGCAAGGACGTGTCTGCTCGTCCTGCAAACCAGTACGTCCAAGACATCAACGATAGATCGGCCACGCCGGCATCCTGTCCGGCCGCGCGGGCGGCCAGCCGGTCAGCTCCCCCGCTTTCTTGATAGGCGCAATAGGCTCGCTCGATAGCGCGCTGCGCTTCGACAATATGCCCCATGAACATCATGATCATCGCGTTTCCGCGCATCGCATTGAGCAGCGCAGCACGGTCCCCGCGCGCAATCGCCGTGTCGATGAGGGCTTCGATATTCTTACGCGCGCTCGCCAGTTCTCCGCGCATGACGCCGGCTGTGGCAGACCAGAAAAGAACCTGCAGATATTCGGGAGCCGATCCGATCCGTTCGCAGGTGGCCTTCGCTCTTGCGAAGAGGGCTGCAGCTTCGCTTCCGGCCGGTCCCTGAACCGCGATCAAGCATGGGCCGAGGATCATCAGAAATTCAAGCTCTTGGCGATCGCGCTGCGGTCCGGATGAGATTGTGTTCAACTGAGCTAAACCGCTCTGCAAATGTGCGATAGCCTCACGATTTGCCGATTGACCGGCTGCCCGCCGGCCTGCCTCCAGCCAGAACCGTATTGCTTGGTCTGCGATGCCGCCTTCCGAGAAATGGTATGCGACGAGCTCGGGCTGTGACGCGATGATGCCGAAAAATTTTTCGACCAAGGCGCGCCCCAACGCGGCATGCAACTGCATGCGCCGGCTCTTGAGCAGAGACGAGTATGCCGCTTCCCGAACGAGCGCATGCTTGAAAGAGTAAACGGCTTCCGGCGGAGTTCCGCGCTGAAACATCAGGCCGGCTTTGACGACTTGGCCCAGCGCCTCGTCGAGGACGGCCGGGGAGACTTCAGCGATCGCACCGATAAGCTCGAAGCTGAACTCACGGCCGATGACCGCGCCGACTTGAGCGAGTTCTCTTGCGGCGCCAAGGCGGTCGAGGCGTGCCGTCAACGACGCGCTCAAGCTGGAAGGAATGGCCAATGATGAGGCGGGGCGGCCGGCAACGAACGTATTCTCGGTTTCTTCCAGCTGCCCGCTTTCGAGCACGGTTTTCGTGAGTTCTTCGATGAACAGCGGGATGCCGTCTGCTTGACTGAGAATCCGCTCGAGCACCGGCGTCGGAAGCTGTTTTCCTCCGAGCACTTGGCCGACGATCGCCGCTCCGACCTCTGCGGGCAGCCGGCTCAGCGCAAGCTGGGTGATGTGTGGATGATTGGGCCAAGGGACGACAAATTCCGGACGAGCCGTGACGATCAGGAGGATCGGATGATTGGCCACGTCTTCAATTAGGCTGGCCAACAGGTCGAGGGAGCTGGGATCGGCCCACTGTGCGTCCTCGAAGATGAGGAGCAGCGGCCGCTTCTTCGCCAGGCGAAAAAGCCGTTCTTTCAGCAACAGAAGCGTCTTGTCTTTTTGCTGTTGAGGCGTCAGCCCGAAGGGGACTGGAGCAGCAGGAACGGAAATTGAGATCATGCCGCCTAGCAGTGCGGCCGCAAACTCTTCCGACGGGAGGTCGATTGCCAACTGCGCTTCGAGCTTTGCCCGACGCTCGGCGTCGCTATCGGTGCGGAGAATGTTCGCCGCACGTTCAAGCTCAACCGCAAAGGGGAAGAGGGCGCTGTTGGTATGATGGGGGGAGCAAAAATAGCTGAGCACGTAATGCGGCTGGCTTTCGATCGCGTGCTCGATTGCGAGCGTCACGTGCGATTTCCCGATCCCCGACTCGCCCGTTAGAACGACCGCTTTGCCGTTTCCCTCCGTTGCCGTGTGCCAGCGTCGAAGAACAAGTTCAATCTCTTCCTCGCGTCCTAGCAGCGGTGTCGTGGAGACCCCGCGTGCGGCTTCGGACCGGCTGCTCACTCCTGTCGTCTGCAAAGGCTGCCAAGCAGTGACCGGAGCCGACCAGCCTTTGAGCTGCAACCCTCCAAACTCCTTGTAAGTGAAATAATCCGCGGCGAGACGGTGCGTGTTCGCGCACACCGCGACCGAATTCGGAGCCGCTGCGCTCTGCAGGCGCGCTGCCAAATTCGGCGTCTCGCCGACAACGGCCCGCTCCCGGCCGTTTTCGGCGTTGAGAATGTCTCCGATGACAACGTGGCCGGTCGCGATACCGACGCGCACCTGCAGCCGCACATCGAATCCGGTCTCGATCGCCGGCACGCGCGCGACGATGGCGAGCGCGGCTTGGATCGACCGTACCGCATCATCCTCGTGCGCCTGCGGATATCCGAAATAAACGAGTGCGCCGTCGCCCATATATCTGGCGATCGTGCCGTCATGTTCGGCGAGCGTCTGCGACAGGCACTCCTGATAAGCGAGGAGGATGTTGCGGACGTCCTCGGCGTCGAAACGGGCTGACAGCGCGGTCGACCCGACGAGATCGCAAAACATGACGGTCACGTACCGCCGCTGCGCATGATCGTCGAGAACGCTCGCCAAAGGCGGCTTGCCGTCGGGAATCTCTCTGATCGCGCGGAGAAGTTTTCGACGGTGTCCAAGCGGGATCTGAAGCTCCCGCAGGTCCTCGTCGGTCAGCTCTGGGAGAACTGCAAAATCGATCGCATTCGCGGCAAAGAGCCCCGCGTATTGCGGTAAGCCAATGGACGTGAGCCAATCATCCAGCACTGACATGGCGGCCGCACCACTCGTATTCTAACCGACAATGAGGAAAAGTGGAAACGTCGGCGGTGTTTTCGATTGGAGCTACTCGCAGTTGCGAAGATTTAGGGGAGGCCCCGCCAGAATATAAGCCACAGGTTTTAAAAGGGGTCACCTAAAACTTTAAAATGGGTCAGGGTTAGTACTGTCCACCTTGGAGGCTTCTCCCCGAAAGTTGCCAACTGGGCAGTGCCATTTCTGCGTTTGATTTGCATTCGCAGAGATCGAGCGGGCATTAAGACACTTTGGCCCAATACAACGCGCAAAGACTTCTGGAGAACCGAGAGCGACCAGTCGAACGAGAAGTCCAGCGCGGGACTTCCGATCGTCAAAAGTTAACGCACTCCACTGGCGGCAGGAGGAGGCCCCGGTCCTGACGAGATCCGGACCAATGGTCCGATCGAAGCGCACCGTTACTGGTCCTCTTGGCATCCCGGTCTGCGAGAAGAACAAGACCTGACCGCCGAGCGGCACGCCGATCATCGCGCCCTGTAGCCATGGCGCGGTCATGATGGTTCTGTCCCGCTTCGACGGAGGCGGTGATCGGCGTGTCCAATCACTCGCTCATGCCACGGACCGGCTGATGAACGCCTTCAGCAACGCAGCCGAGACACTTCGGAAGCGCCAAAACGGAAGCTCTCAGTACATGCGGATCGAGCACGTTCACGTCGGTGAAGGCGGACAGGCGGTAATTGGGAACG
>Ga0207821_1000053_pt1 | contig 17815 bp, 20 predicted proteins | sample LuqExpMetageno53_FD_187811 | JGI IMG/M metagenome (GOLD analysis project Ga0207821, IMG submission 187811) | Tropical forest soil microbial communities from Luquillo Experimental Forest, Puerto Rico - Sample 53 (SPAdes) | ecosystem: Environmental > Terrestrial > Soil > Tropical forest ... | reverse complement strand
CGGTCGTTAAGCTGGCGTGCCACTTTGTTCAGATGAGCCTGTGAGTATACCGACAAGTCGGCTCCCTTCGGAAAATACTGTCTTATACCAAGTCTCTGAAGGCGTGACTCGTTGGGGATTCTCAAATCAGCGGAGGTCTGATTCAACATGGCGAACGATGGAGGTTCGCTATGTCGGTTCCGATAGCTGTGCGGCGTGATTTTAGTGCACCTCAGCTGCGTAGTTTGGCGAAGAAGACCAAGGATGGCCCACAGGCCCGACGGCTTTTGACGCTTGCAGCGATTTACGACGGCTCGCCGCGTACCGAGGCGGCGAAGATTGGCGGCGTTGGCCTACAGATCATCCGAGACTGGGTGTTACGGTTCAATGCGCAGGGCCCCGATGGTCTGCGGAATCGTAAGCCGCCAGGTCAGCCCTCCAAACTCAATGATGGTCAGCGCCGGGCAATCGCTCAAATGATTGATAGTGGTCCCATTCCGGCTATCCATGGAGTGGTACGATGGCGGCTGATCGATCTGGCACAATGGATCTTCGAGGAGTTCCGCATCACCATCGCCAAGCAGACTTTGAGCCGGGAGTTGCGGGCGATGGGCTATCGCAAACTCTCGGCCCGGCCACGGCACTATGCGCAAGCCGAACATGCAATAGAAGATTTTAAAAAAGCTTCCCCGCGCGCCTGGACGAAATCACTCGGGAAAAGGCGATCGACAGCGACAAAATAGAAATCTGGTTCGCCGATGAGGCTCGCATCGGCCAGAAGAACAAGATCACCCGGCGGTGGGCGAAGCGTGGCACCCGTCCAAGTGCGCCGCGGGACCAACGGACTGCCTCCACCTATATCTTCGGCGCGGTCTGCCCCCGGCAGGGAAAGGCTGCAGCCCTGATCCTGCCGGCCTGCAATACCGAGGCAATGAACCTGCACCTAGCGGAAATCGCCAAGACCATCGCGCCTGGTGCCCATGCTGTGCTCATGGTCGATCAGGCCGGCTGGCATCTATCGACGCGCCTCGTCGTGCCGCCCAACCTCACGATAATTGCCCTGCCGCCAAAATGCCCCGAGCTCAACCCGGTGGAGAACGTCTGGCAGTTCATGCGCGATAACTGGCTCTCCAATCGCATCTTCAAATCCTACGACGATCTCGTCGACCATTGCTGTGAGGCGTGGAACAAGCTCGTCGATCAGCCATGGCGCATCATGTCGATCGCATTGTGCCACTGGACCCACGGGTTTTGATCAATGAGATTTGGTATAAGCCAAGCTATGCGCCCGGCGATTCGCTGCCCCGCCGCGTTGCCCCTTGGCGCGCGCGGCAGAATCGATAGCTTCATGGGCGGAAGGGCCAGCCGGAACCTCAATGACCGCCGCGACTCGTTCGAAACTTTCCGCGCGTCAGTTCGCGGTCGGACTCGCCGGATTTTGCGCCTTCATCAATCTCTATTCGCCGCAATCGATTCTGCCGCTGCTGTCGCGGGAATTTAGCGCCGGCCCCGCCGAGGTTTCCACCATCATCACGGTTAGCACGTTGGCGGTGGCGTTGACCGCGCCCTTCACCGGCACCGTAGCCGACGTGCTCGGCCGCAAGCGGGTGATCGTCACTGGCATGTTCGTGTTGGTGGTCCCGACCTTGATGGTCGGGCTCTCCACCAGTCTGCACGTGCTGATCTTTTGGCGCGCGGTGCAGGGCTTTGTGCTACCGCCCATCTTCGCCGTCACCGTCGCTTATATCGGGGACGAGTTGCCGCCCAACGAAGCAACCACGGCCGCCGGCATCTACTCATCGGGCTCGAGTCTTGGCGGCTTTAGCGGACGGCTGGCGACCGGGATCATCGCCGACCTGATCGGCTGGCGCGCGGGCTTCAGCGTGCTTGCCACGGTAGCGCTAGCCGGCGCTATCGTGGTTGCGCTCCTGCTGCCGGCTGAACGCAGGTTCGTACGCTCGGAAGGTCTGCTGGCATCCGGGCGGCAGATGCTGGCGCATTTCCGCAATGCTCAACTGGTTGCAACGTTCGCTGTCGGCTTCGGCGTGCTGTTCATTTTCATCTGTACGTTTACCTATATCAGCTTTCATCTGGCGGCGCCGCCTTACAATCTTTCCGCCACTTGGCTTGGCGCGATTTTCGTCGTCTATCTGGTTGGTGCTTTCCTGACGCCCTGGATCGGTTGGGCGGTCGCCCGCTTTGGGCGGCGGCGATTCGTGGTGCGCGTGATCGGGCTGTGGGTTGGTGGCATCGCACTTACTCTTGCCTCACCGCTGTGGGCCATCATCGCGGGCCTCGCTATCTGCGCTGGCTGCGGGCTAATCTGCCAGGCGATGTCGACCGGCTATGTGACGATCACCGCTAAGGCGGGGCGCTCCTCTGCGGTCGGGCTTTATGTCACCAGCTTCTATGTCGGCGGCAGCTTCGGCGCCGCCATCGGCGGGCTGGCCTGGAATATTGGCGGCTGGCCAGCTTGTGTCGCACTGGTTGCCGCTATGCTGGCGATCATGGCGTTGATCGTACTGCTTGTCTGGGCGCCGGGCGTCCCCGGCACGCCGGCGCCGATCGAACTGGCTTAGCCCGCGCTTGGATGCCACCGCGGCGTATAGCCGCGTCCGAGCACCGCGAGGATCGAAGGCGGCGTGAGCACGTCGACCTCTGTCGCGCTCGGACGGCCGCGTGTTTCGTCATAGCCGACCGGAGTCCAGCGCAGCAATTGCCCGCCGCGCATGGCAAAGCCCTGGCCGTCCATGACAATCACCGCGCCGTCGGGCAGCGCGTCAAAATTGCCGCGATGCGTGCGCTTGGCTTTGCCATCGAGACGCTCGCCGTGCAGGATCTTGTCCATCACCGGCGCGCTGACCCGCTTGGCGTTGCCGGCGAACAAGGTCGCGAAATGCTCTGCCTCCTGACGCCGGCATTCGAAGCAAGGCCGGTGACCGGCAGCCAAGGCCGTAACTTCGTCGAGGAAGAATAGTTCGGTGTAACCGTCGCCCCAAACGTTGCGATGCCGATTCTTAAACTCGAGCTTGCAGCAGATCCATTGCCGCGACCTCCAGCGTCGCGGTGCCAGGTGGCGGTTATCGTCATGGATTCGTCCGCCGCGATTGCCCATGAACAAGCCACGCGCCAAAACGGCGGTCAATTCGCCAAACGGGTTGACGCGGTTTTGTAGCGGCATCGCGGGGTGCAAAAAAATAAGGCGGCCGGGACTCGTACATCCCGGCCACCATATCCGTTCCGGGAGGACCCGGTTACCCGGACGGATATCGCTCAGTAATTCGTCAGACTCATTACAACCAGAGTCCGTTTCCGGCACATTGATCGATGTCAAAGCGGCCGGTCTTTTGACCGGCCCCGCGCATAACGGTGGCAAAACGAAAACGCCCCGCCGAAGCAGGCGTTTTTAATGAATGTGGCTGAATGACTTAGGCCTGCGGCTGCGGGGCAACCTCGCCCGACGGCGGCTCGGGCCGCGGGCGCGGCTTGCCGGCCGGTGGTACCGCGGAAGAGCGCGGCGCGGTGGGCTCGATCACCGATTCGCGCACCGGCCGCTTGCCCTCAAGCAGATCAGTGATCTCATCGCCGGTTAGCGTCTCAAACTCGAGCAGGCCGCGCGCCAGTGTCTCCAGATCGGCGCGCTTGTCGCTCAGGATCTGCTTAGCCTCATTGAGACCCGCCTCGACCAGCCGGCGCACTTCGGCGTCGATCTTACGCGAGGTCTCTTCCGACATGTTCTGCTGGCGCGCGACCTGATAGCCGAGGAAAACCTCGTCCTGGTTCTCGCCATAAGCCACGGTGCCGAGCTCATCGGACAGGCCCCAGCGCGTCACCATCATGCGCGCAAGCTTGGTGGCCTGCTCAATATCCGACGCAGCACCCGACGTCACCTTCTCTTTGCCGAACACCATTTCCTCTGCGACGCGCCCGCCCATCATGATGGCGAGACGCGACGTCATCTGTTCAAGCGACATCGAGAGTTTGTCGCGTTCCGGCAGTTGCATGACCATGCCGAGCGCGCGGCCGCGCGGGATGATGGTGGCTTTATGCACCGGATCGGTCGCCTTGACGTTGAGCGCGACGATGGCGTGGCCGCCTTCGTGATAGGCGGTGAGAAGCTTCTCCTCCTCCGTCATCACCAGCGACTTGCGCTCGGCGCCCATCATCACCTTGTCCTTGGCGTCCTCGAATTCGGCCTGCGTCACCATCCGCTTGTTGCGCCGCGCTGCCATCAGCGCTGCTTCGTTGACAAGATTCATGAGGTCTGCGCCAGAGAAGCCGGGCGTGCCGCGCGCGATTGTCTTCAGGTTCACGTCGGGCGCTAGCGGCACCTTGCGCACGTGAACCTTGAGGATGTTCTCGCGGCCAACCACATCCGGGTTCGGCACCACCACCTGGCGGTCGAAACGGCCGGGGCGCAGTAGCGCGGGATCAAGCACATCAGGCCGGTTGGTGGCTGCGATTAGGATAATGCCTTCGTTCGCCTCGAAGCCGTCCATCTCGACCAGCAACTGGTTGAGCGTCTGTTCGCGCTCGTCATTGCCACCACCGAGCCCGGCGCCGCGATGGCGGCCGACCGCGTCGATTTCGTCGATAAAGATGATGCACGGCGCGTTCTTCTTCGCCTGCTCGAACATATCACGCACGCGCGAGGCGCCCACACCGACGAACATCTCGACGAAATCGGAGCCTGAAATGGTGAAGAACGGAACGTTGGCTTCACCGGCGACCGCGCGCGCGATCAGCGTCTTGCCGGTGCCCGGCGGGCCAACCAGCAGAACGCCGCGCGGAATGCGTCCGCCCAGACGCTGGAATTTTCCCGGGTCGCGCAGGAATTCGACGATCTCCTGCAGATCCTGCTTGGCCTCGTCGACACCGGCGACGTCCTCGAACGTGACGCGGCCGTGCGCTTCGGCCAAGAGCTTCGCGCGCGACTTGCCGAAGCCGAGCGCCTTGCCGCCCGCCCCTTGCATCTGCCGCGACAGGAAAATCCACACGCCGATGAGCGCGATGAACGGCAGCCAGGAGACGAGCAGCGACACGAACCACGGCACGTTGTCTTGCTGCGGACGCGCCGTGATCGAGACGCCCTTGGAGTAGAGCTTCTGCACGAGGCCGGGGTCGCTCGGCGCATAGGTTTGAAAGCTGGTACCGTTGGAGAAGGTGCCCCGGATTTCCGGGCCCTGAATGACGACATCGCGCACGCGGCCCTGATCGACCTCGCTCAGGAGCTGCGAAAACGAGATCTCTTGCGCGGTGCTGCGTTGGCCGGGATTTTGAAAGAGCGTAAACAGCGCCAGCAGCAGCAGGACGATGATCACCCAGAGGGCGAAGTTCCGAAGATTGGCGTTCATCAGGCGTCCTCACCCGCCCCGAAGGGCGCCGCGGCCATTTGCGTGCTTATGCCGAAAATTCCTGGCAACTTCACGTCGGTTTCATTTCCCAATGTAGGCAGGCCAACCCGGCCTGGAAAGGGTCGCATTTATATATTGTAACCCGATTTAGCCGCCCTCGCGCGGCCGGGTCGGCGTTTGGTTAAGGTGCTACCACGACGCGGCGGCGCCCGTTCTACCGCAATTTGACCGTCAGTAAGTGTGACGAGGGCACCAGCAAGGGTGCGCCGTAATCCGGAGTTCCGTACCTTTTGGGCATCTTCAAGCGCCGCCAGCAGCGCTTCCAGCTTGCCGAGCTCGACTGGGCCCTCGTCGCCGAGTTGAGCAATGGCGCGGTAGAGAAGGCGCAAGGCGACTTCTGCCGGCAGATCGGCAAAGCGGCGCGCTTCCATGGCGATTCCTGGAGGCGCTGCTATTTCGACCGCAAGATCGCGGCTGGCGCGATCGACCGCCGCCTCGATCGCCGTTTCGGCGCGCCTCACCCGCCCCGCCAGCACAGCGAGCCGCCGCGCATCGAGCCCCTCCTGCGCGAGTTGCGGCATCAGGGAGCGTAACCGCGCTCGGGTGAAGCGCGGGTCGCGGTTCGAGGGATCATCCGCGAAAGGAATCTTTGCTGCGCGCAAGGTTGCGACGAGCCGCGTCTTGGCGATCTCAAGCAGCGGACGAACGAGCTTTATCTCCGCCGCCTCCGGCAACTGGGTCACGCGCATCATCGCCCCCAGCCCGCTGATCCCGCTGCCGCGGCTAATGCGCATTAGCACCGTCTCAGCCTGATCGTCGAGCGTATGGGCCGTGAGGACATGCGAGGCGCCAAGCTCGTGCGCCGCGTCGGCGAGCAGACGATAGCGCGCCGCGCGCGCTGCTTCCTGCAATCCCGTTTTCGGCTTTGCCCCGGTCCAGCGCAGCGTCCGATGCCTCAGCCCGAGCTTGCGCGCGAGCTTGGCGACCGCCGCTGCTTCGCGCTTCGCTTCCTTGCGCAGACCATGGTCGACGGTGACCGCCATCAACGCCGGCTTCTTTTTCAAGGCCTTTCGCCAACGCGCCGCGAGCAGCATCAACGCGGTGGAGTCCGGGCCCCCGGAAACCGCGAGCACCAGCGCGGGCAAATGGTCAAGCTCGGAGAAAAGCGACCTGAGTTCGGCTGCCGAAACCGGTGCAGTCTCAGCAGTGGACACGCTTTTGTTCCTGCGTCACGCCGCGCTTCACGCTCGCCGAGGCGCGGGGGAACTTCCGGCCGACTTCCGCCAGCGTTGCGCAGGCGGCTTCCTTCTGATTGAGCGCGGCGAGTGACTGGCCAAGCCGCAGCAAGGCCTCCGGCGCCTTGCCGGAATGTTCATATTTGGTCGAGACCTCGAGGAAAGATTCCGCCGCCTCGCGATAGCGCTGACGCTGGAACATGCTCTCGCCTAGCCAGTATTGCGCATCCGGCACCAGTTTCTCGTCTGGATACTTGCGCAGGAAATCGTGGAAGGCCTGCTCGGCCAGCGCGTAATCCTTGTGCAGCACATAGCCATAAGCCATGTCGTACTCGTCCTGCGGTGTCGCCGAAGGCGGCAAAGTCGCAAGCTGCGTGCTCACATCCCGCGCCGGCGGCGGCAGTTGCGCGGGCGTCATCGGCGCCGCGCTCGCCATCCCTGTCTGCGCTGGCGCGTTGCCTGCCATGGTCGAGAGATCAAGCGGCGCGCCCGGAGCGCGACCGCCGGGAGCGCCGATCGGTGGCCCGTCCTCGACGTTCGGCATCGGTGCGGGCGCCGGCGCATTGCCGAGCATGCGGGGGGCGCCGGGTGCGTCCGGATGCTGCGACGGGTCGAACACGTCCGAGCGATTACTGGAAGCAGCCGGCGGCGTGGTGTTCATTGGTCCCGGCGGCAGCGCGTGTGGCGACGACGCGGGAAGCGGCCCGCTGCGCACTCCGAGCTGCTGAAAGCGGTATTCGGTATCGTCTTGCATGCGCTTTAGCTGCATCTCAAGTTGCTGGTTGCGATACTGCAATTGCTCGAGCGTGCCGGTGAGCTGGCGCAGCGCGTTCTCCATGCGGTCGAGCCGCACGGTGACGTCGCCGGGATCGGCCTGCGCCATGTCGTAGCCTCCTCGCATCTGCATTTGCGATTGGCCCTGCGGCTGGCTCGACTCGCCGCGGCTGAACAGATTGTCGAGAAAACCGGGCCGTTGCTCCTGTGCGGCCGCGCCGCCGGCCAGCAATACCCCGCAATACGCGGCGAGCGCTGCCGTCCGAACGCGAAGTCGAGAGCGCATGATCATGATGTCAATACAGGTAGCATACGGCGGGCTGCGTCGAAATTGTGACTACAGCTGGTTTGCGCCCCTTGACGTCTTGTCTTGGACGCAAAAACGTCGAAGCCCGGTGCGAAGACTAGGCACGACAGGCGTAAGCGCGAGCCCGCCGCGTCTTACGAGCTGACGCCGAGTACCGTCACGGCGCGGCGATTCTGCGACCAGCAGGAAATGTCATCGCACAGCGCGACGGGCCGCTCCTTGCCGTAGGAAATCGTGCGCATGCGGTTCGCAGCAACACCGCGTGAGATCAGATAGTCGCGCACAGTCTGCGCCCGCCGCGCGCCGAGCGCGATGTTGTACTCGCGAGTGCCGCGCTCGTCGGCGTGGCCCTCGATAGTGAACTGGCCGTACTGGCTATAGCTGTTGAGCCACTGCGCCTGCTTGTCGAGGGTTGCGCGCGACTGTGCCGACAATTCGGACGAATCAGTTTCAAAGAACACGCGGTCGCCGACGTTGACCACGAAGTCCTGCTGGCTGCCGGGTCTCGCCGCGGCGCTCGCCTGCGCGTTCTCGGCAGGGTTGTTGGCGCAGGCCGAAATGGCCAGCGCCGCCGCCAGGACAGCCATCAACCGAGCCGCACGGAAGAGTTGTTTCACATTGGTCATTCCGGTGTCTCCATTCACACGCCCTGACCGGAGCTCGCTTCAGGATCTATCAGAGCGGTGGTTAAGCGAACCTTCCATCAACCTTTATGGAACCTTGCGCAGGCCCCCTAAATCAGTCGGACCCGCTTAAACCTAATTTCATGGTTAGGAGGGGGTAAATATAGTGCAGGCTGTGGCCACTTCATGACAATAGCGGCGACCAGGCCGGATCCGAGGCAAAGCTCGGGGTCGGCACATTGAGCTCGTTGCGACCAGTAATGTCGATTGTGAACAGCGAGGGACCGCGGCCAGGGTCGCGGAAGAACATCAGCACCCGCCCGTTCGGCGCGAAAGTCGGTCCCTCGTTGTGGAAGCCCTCGGTCAAGATGCGCTCACCCGAACCGTCCGGCTTGAGGATGCCAATGGCGAAATTGCCGCGCGCCTGGCCGGTGAAGGCAATGTAGTCGCCACGCGGCGACCAAACCGGCGTCGAGTGATGGCCCTCGCCGAAGCTGATGCGCTGCGCCGGCCCGCCGTTCGCCGGCATTACGTAGATCTGCTGGCTGCCGCCGCGATCGCTTTCGAAGCAGATGCGGGTGCCGTCGGGCGAATAACACGGCGCGGTATCGATTGCGGGGTTGTCGGTTAAACGCGTGGTCGCCTTCGAGCGCAGATCCATCACGAACAAATTGGCGTTGCCGCCCTGCTGCAGACTCATGATCACGCGCTGGCCGTCGGGCGAAAATCTCGGGGCGAAGGTCATGCCAGGAAAGTTGCCGACGATCTCGCGCTGCCCGGTCTCGATGTTGAGCAGGTACACGCGCGGATCCCCCTGCCCGTATGACATGTAGGTGATCTCTTGTGTGGTCGGATTGAAACGCGGCGTGAGTACCAGATCGTCGCCGCGCGTGAGATAGCGCACACCGGCGCCGTCCTGATCCATGAGCGCGAGTCGCTTCACGCGCCGGTCCTTCGGACCGGTCTCGTCGACGAACACTATGCGGCTGTCAAAATAGCCTTTCTCGCCGGTGAGTGTCTCGTAGATCGCGTCGGAAATAATGTGCGCGATGCGCCGCCAGTTGTCCGGTGTCGTGAAGTACTGCTTACCGTCCAGCTGCTGTCCGGCAAACACGTCCCACAGCCGGAATTCGGCTTTCAGCCGCCCGTCCGGCTGCTTGGTGATGCGGCCGATGACTAGCGCCTGCGCGTTGATGACGCGCCAATCGGCAAAGCGTGGCACCGCGTCTGAATTGGTGATCTTCTCCGTGAAGGCCTGCGGAGCGATCGGTGCGAACAGACCACTGTGCTGCAAATCGTTGGTGATGACGCCTGTGACGTTGTGACCCACTTCGGCATCGCCGGGCGTCCCGGCCAGGAAGTCAGGCAGCGCGATCGGCATCGGCTGCATGTTCCCCTGCGTGACGTCGAGGCGCACTACGGCGCCTGCCCTTGGCGCAGCCAAGGCAACAAGGGCACCCGCCCCGGCGCCGACCAGCAGGCGGCGGCGGTCGATCGGCAATGCATGGCGGAGTGAGGGGGAGTTCACGTCAAAACGACCGGTTCATTGATTACTGCAAAGACTTAGCTGCGGAACATGTCGCGCGGGTCGAAGGTCACTTCGATGTCCTTCCAGGTCTCGTAATGCTCCGGCCTGAGCATGTCGAAGGGCTGGCCCTGGAATACCGCCCGCACGGCACTGTCCCTCGCCGAACCAAACAGCATGCCGCTTCCGCTGGTGAGAACCATCGGCGGCGCGCTCAAGCGCCCGTCGCGGCCGAGGCGGACGCGGATGCGGATCACGTAGTCCTGTGGATTCTGAATGCCGACCGGCGGATTCCACAGCCCCATCAGGCGGGCACGTAGTGCGTCGATTTCCGATTGCGAAAGGGTGGCTGCATTGCCGGATGCGGCCCCGAGCGCAGGCGCCGACAGCTCCGTGCCAGTCGCGGCATTCCGCAGCGGATCGCGCTTATCGAGCAGCGCTGCAATCTTGTTGGCGTCGAACTTCGGCTGTTCCTGCACCGGTTTCTTCGGTGGCAGCGGCTCGTTCTTGGTCTGCTGCTTCTGCTCATCCAGCTTCCTGATCTTGTCGGAGATCGGATCAGGCTTCGACTGTGGCGGCGCCTGGAAGGCCTTCTGCTCGGTAGTCTTGACCTCTTGCTTCTCGGTGAGCTTCGGCGCCGGGTCGTCGGAGGGCTTCGGCTCATCGATCTTCTCCACGCGGGGCTTTGGCATCTCCAGCTTAGGCGCGTCCTTGATGCCCTTGGTCAGCTGCGAGAAATCCTTATCGCTCACCAGATCAACCGGTAGCGACTCCGCCGGCGTCGCCTCAAAGGTCTTGCCGGAAAACGACACCAGCGCCCACAGCAGCACCGCCGCATGCAGGCCGGTCGATATCGCTGACGCCGTCTTCATCACTGCACTTTATGAGCCCTGCTCGAATTCAGTCACCAAGGCTACGCGATGGAATCCGGCCGATGACAGCCGTCCCATCACCTTCATCATTGTCCCATAGTCAACTTTCCTGTCGCCCCGGACATAGATCCGCGCTTCGGTGCCCCCGCGCGCTTCGGCCACCGCCTGAAGCTTCGGGATTAGATCATCCACGGCAATTTCGGCATTTTGCAGGAAGACCTGGCCCTTGTCGTTGACCGAAAGGGTTAGCGGCTCCTTATCCTGGTCAAGGCTCTTGGCTTTGCTTTGCGGAAGGTCGATGGGCACACCGACGGTCAAGAGCGGAGCCGACACCATAAAGATGATGAGAAGCACCAGCATCACGTCGACCATCGGCGTGACATTGATCTCGCTCATTACCTTGCGGCGGTGATGCTTCCTACGACCGAGCGTCGGCGTACCGGCATTGGCAGCCATTGCACCTTACCCCCTCTCGTCGATCTGGCGCGACAGGATGGCGCCGAACTCGTCCGCGAAGCCCTCTAGCCGCTGCGCCTGTTTGTTCACCTCGGCCGCGAACTTGTTATAGAAAATGGTCGCCGGTATGGCGGCGACCAGGCCGATTGCGGTCGCAAATAGCGCTTCTGCGATACCCGGCGCAACCACCGCAAGCGAGGTGTTCTTCGAGGCGGCGATTGACTGGAAGCTGGTCATGATGCCCCAGACCGTGCCAAACAGGCCGATGAACGGACCGGCAGAGCCGACGGTGGCAAGCACCAGCAGGCGCTTTTCCAGACGCTCGACCTCGCGCGCGATGGTCACTTCCATCACCTTGTCGATGCGCATCTGCAGGCCGGCAAAAGAGCGCGGACTACCTTCGAAGCTGCGCTTCCATTCGCGCATGGCCGCCACGAACAGTGCGGCCATCGAATGCGCCGGCTTCGAGGACAGCGAGCGGTAGAGTTCTTCCAGCGACTGCCCCGACCAGAACGCCTGCTCGAAACGGTCCATGGCCCGGCGCGTGCGCGTGTATAGCACGCTCTTGTCGATGGCGATGGCCCAAACCCAAATCGAGCATACCAAGAGACCAATCATAACCGCCTTTACGATCCAATGCGCGTGCCAGAACAGCGTGAAGAGCGAGAGGTCGGATGAGGTGAGCGGGAGCACCGACTGTGCCACGTCGGTAGGATTCATGGGCACATCCTTTCCGCTATCCGGCTCAACTTGGTCAAACCGGGGCGGCGCACAATGCTCTATAAAGAGAATGAGCGCGCCGAGGGATACCGCTCACGCGCTCAATCGAAACCGAATGTCTCGCGAAAACTCGGGTGTCCCACCACCGGCAGAAACTACGAAATCCGCGCGAAACTTGGCCAAACTAGGGCGCAGAGTGGCTCTTTAGGCCGCTAAACAGCGCTGAATATGGTTAAGGACTGGTTAGCACCGCCAAGTCGGCGCGCTCGGCCTCTACCGGATCGAACACTTATACATAACCGCGTGGCTCACAAAACGTGAGGCCGTTCGCCTGTTGTCAAGCGGACGGCCAGGTTCCTGGGGCTTCCGGAACGAAAATCAGTTCTGCGGCGGCGCGTCTGGCGCGGGACGATTGCGACGCTCGGCCATGAACTGGTCGAACTCGGTCTTGTCCTTGGCAAAGCGCAAACGATTAAGGAACTCGCGGAATTCGCGCTGCTCTTCCTCGAGGCGGCGCAATGTGTCGGCACGATATTCGTCGAAGGCGCGGTTGCCGCTGCTCGGCGTGTAACCCCATGGGCCGCCCCCCATTTTCGCGCGCATCCAGTCCATTTTGCGCTGCATGCGCTCCATCTTATGCTGCCAGCGGTCATGACCGCCGTAATATCCGCATCCCATTCTTCCGCTCCCTATTGTGAAGGCAAGAGCAGCGAGGCCAAGTGGCCACCAGGCCATGAAGCCGAGGACAATCAGGGCGATCCAGGCGGGTTTGCCGAATTCATCGAGTTGGGCGGCGAGCGTCATGGGCGTCATGGGCGGAGCCTCGCTGTGAATGTAAATAACATTTACATAACTAAGCCCCTCGAAGCGACCTGTCAAGCGGGGCAAAAATTAAATTGGGCGCCCGGCACCTTGTCTTTAGCGCGCGGGCAACCCGAGCCCGCGCAAATAGATCAGGAAGCCGGCTTCCAGCAGTTCTTCCGGTGGCATTGGCAAAGCGCGGCGGGCGGCGTCGCCGCGCGAGAACAGCGAGGCGATGCCGTGGCTCAGGCTCCAGACATGCAGCGCTACCATCAACGCCGGTGGCCGCCCCGCTGCCGGCATCTGCGCCACCAATTTCTCCGCCGCGCCGCGCAGCACTGCGAAGGCGCGCTCGCCGGCTTCCCGTAATTGCGGATCGGAATCGTGCGGCACGCCGCCTTCGAACATTGCCGAGTAAAAAGCCGGCTCGCGTTTGGCGAAGTTCAAATAGGCCTTTCCGAGCCGGTCGAACGCACTGTTCACGTCCGGATTGCCGTTATCCCAGGCGCGCGTGAGCACCGTAGTGAATTGTTCAAAGCCGCGCCGCGCCACATCCGACAGCAATTCGTCGCGGTCGCGGAAATGCCGGTAGGGCGCCGCCGGGCTGACCCCTGCCCAGCGCGCGGCGTCGGCGAAGGTGAAGCCCGCTGGCCCCTTCTCCGCGATCAGTTCGAGTGCGGCGCGCACCAGGGTTTCCTTGAGATTGCCGTGGTGATAGCCGCGCGGCTCGGCGCGCCTACTCCATTTCATGTAAAAGACGTTTACATTATGAGTCGGCCCACGTCGATGCCTATTCCGCTGAACGCGAACCAGCAGATCAAGCTGGACGCGCAGTGAATCGCTGAAAGTCGAGCCCGGCGGAATCGTCCCGGCAGCGTCGTAGACGCGGCGGTTGAATGCGGGTAGTCGGTCGCCGCACAATGGAGCGATGATGCCGCTAATCGCGGTATCCGCTGCGACAGATCGCACCGCTCCTCGGGCCGCGGGATAGCGTCGCTGCGTGCGCCTTCGTGTTGCCTCTTCGCCCGCACGCGCCCGCAGACAATGATGCACGGACCGATGGGATGTAATAATGGTTATGCCGCGTCGGAACCGCCACCCGTTTCGTGGTCCGCCTTCATAGCCATGCGCAAAGACTTCGGGATCGGCCGTGCGCGGCCAGCGGAAATGAAGGCTACCTGCACATCCGCCTCGACCAGGATATCAACGCCGCGCATCACCTTTTGATTGAGCGTCACCGAGGCGCCCCTCACTTCTTTCGGCGTGGTGACGATTTCCAACACATCGTCCATGAAGGCCGGCTTGCGGAACTCGAGATTCATCTTGCGCACCACGAAGGAAAAGCCCGGCGCTTCTTTTTGTGCTTGCTCGAACAGCGCACGGTGGTCGGCGCCGATCAAGCGCAGATAATTGGTTCGCCCTCGCTCCATGAAACGCAGATAGCTCGCGTGATAGACGATGCCGGAAAAATCCGTGTCTTCGAAATAGACGCGGACCTGTTGGTAATGCCGGCCGTCCCGAATCTCGCCGTCGAGCCCGCTCATCGTCACGGCACCTTTGCGCCGATCGCGCGCTCCCAGTTCATATCGTCGAAATATTTCGGCCTAAAGGCACTGAGGTCGATAGCGTCGACGTAACGCGCGTTCACATCGATCTGGTCCGGATCGGAGCGCGGCACATAGAACGGATGCATGCCGAACACTTTGCAGAACATGTGCTTGGCGATGCCTCCGTTGAACGTGCCGGTCGTCAGATCATCCTTGCCACCGAAAGTTCGAAGCGCTTTGGCGGCACGATCGGATGGATATGCCCTTGTTAGTGCAGATCGAGCAAATGCAAATCGTCGCCGTGTCGAGGTCGGCGGTAACGAGGAAACGCCCGCGCCTGCACTGACAGCCTCCCTGATACGTCTTCAACTCATTCATCGTCATCCTGCGCGAACAATCCAAACTGCGCCGGATCGCGCTGTGGTTCAGCGAGTGCGAGATGCTTGAAGGCAAGCGAGGTGAGCAGCCGGCCGCGCGGTGTGCGCTGGATGAAGCCTTTCTGGATGAGGAACGGCTCGATGATGTCCTCGATGGCGTCGCGCGGCTCCGACAATGCTGCCGCGATGGTGTCGACGCCGACCGGGCCACCGCAGTAGTTAAGGGCGATGGTGATGAGATAACGCCTGTCCATGGCATCGAGCCCAGCGTTGTCCACTTCCAGTTCGCCCAGCGCACGGTCGGCGATCGCGCGGTCGATCGATTTGCCGCCCTCGACATGGGCGAAGTCTCGCACGCGCCGCAGCAGCCGCCCAGCAATGCGTGGGGTGCCGCGCGCTCGCCGCGCAATTTCATTGGCGCCGTCCGCTGTGATACTCAGGCCAAGTACGCGCACGCCGCGGTTGACGATTTCCTCCAACTCGGCCTCAGAATAGAAGTTCAGCCGCATCGGAATGCCGAAGCGGTCACGCAGCGGATTGGTCAACAGACCGGCGCGCGTGGTGGCGCCGATCAATGTGAATGGCGCGAGCTCGATCTTCACCGAGCGCGCCGCCGGCCCCTCGCCGATGATGAGGTCGAGCTGGAAGTCCTCCATCGCCGGATAGAGAATTTCCTCGACCGCCGGATTGAGCCGATGGATCTCATCGATGAACAGAACGTCGCGCGCTTCGAGGTTGGTGAGCAGCGCGGCGAGATCGCCGGCCTTGGCGATCACTGGGCCGGAGGTGGCGCGGAAGTTCACACCGAGCTCGCGTGCAACGATTTGCGCAAGCGTGGTCTTACCGAGACCGGGCGGGCCGACGAACAGCACGTGATCGAGCGCTTCCTTGCGCGCACGGGCCGCCTCGATGAACACCGACAAGTTGGCGCAAGCCTTTTGCTGACCGACAAATTCCGAGAGCCGCTGCGGGCGCAGCGAGACGTCCGGGTCGCCACCGCGGCGATCGGCGCTCATCAGGCGGCGCGGTCCACTCATTTCGCCAGCTCCCTAAGCCCTTGGCGGATCAGCGTTGCGGTATTCGCGCCCTCACCGGCATCGCGTGAGGCCGCAGCAATCGCCGCCGCCGCCTGCGGCTGGCTGTAGCCGAGATTGACCAGCGCGGAAACGGCATCAAGTACCGGCTTGGGTGCGCGTTTCTCGTCCAGAGCGCCAGCAAGATGTATGACCGCCGGATCGACTCTGGAGAAAGCAGGTGCCTTGTCCTTCAATTCGGTAACGATGCGCTCAGCCACTTTCGGCCCAACGCCGGGCGAGCGCGCTACCGTCGCCCTGTCGCGCATGGCCACCGCAGAGGCCAACTCGGAAACCCTCAGCGTGCCGAGCACAGAGAGCGCGACCTTGGCACCGACGCCCTGTACCGTCTGCAGCAGGCAGAACCACTCGCGCTCCAAATCGCTGGTGAAGCCGAACAGCTTGATCTGGTCCTCGCGCACGTACGTCTCAATAGACAGTGTGGCAGCCTCGCCCTGCGCCGGCAGCGCCTGCAGCGTGCGCCGCGAGCAATGTACTTGATAGCCGACGCCACCGACGTCGATGATGACATAATCGGTACCGTAGGAGTCCACGATGCCTTTGAGCTTACCGATCATGACGCCCCCGCCTTCAATAGAGCGCTAGTCCGGTGATGCGCGTGGCAGATAGCGATGGCGAGCGCGTCGGCCGCATCCTCGCTCTGCGGATCGGCCTTCGGCAGCAGCACGCCGATCATCATGCGGATCTGCGGCTTCTCGCCGTGGCCTGCGCCGACAATGGTCTTCTTCACCAAATTGGGAGCGTATTCGGCGACTGTAAGACCGGCCCGCGCCGGCACCAGCATGGCGATGCCGCGCGCCTGGCCGAGCTTTAATGTCGCCGCAGCATTGGTGTTGACGAAGGTCGCCTCAACCGCCGCCTCGTGTGGACGGTACCGGTCGATTATGTGGCAAAGCCCGTTGTAGATGACCAACAGTCGGCTGCCGAGTTCCGCTTGCTCGCTGGTCTCGACCGAGCCGCAAGCGACGTGGATCAGCCGGTTGCCGCTGGCCTCGATCAGGCCCCAGCCGGTGCGGCGGAGCCCGGGATCGATTCCCAAGATGCGAATCGGTTGCCGGCCCATGGCTCCGTTGATAGCCCCCCAGCGGGCCGCAGCCTAGGAGGGATATGGCCCGGTGGGGAGATCAGGCCACGCTCATCTTCTGTATCACCGCGTCGGACATTTCGAAATTGGCGTAGACGTTCTGCACCTCGTCGCTTTCGTCGAGCGCCTCTATCAGCTTGAGCAGCTTCTCTCCCGTTTCGTCGTCGACCGCGACGGTGTTCTGCGGTCTCCACAACAACGCCGCCTTGCGCGGCTCGCCGAATTTGACTTCCAGCGCCTTGGCAACGTCGCGCAGCGTCTCCGGCGTGGTGGCGATCTGGTGGCCGTCTTCATTCGATGTGACGTCCTCGGCGCCCGATTCAATCGCCGCTTCCAGCATCGCCTCGGCGCTCGCTGCCTTGGCGTCATACTCGACCACGCCGATGTGATCGAACATGAACGACACAGCACCGGTGGTGGCGAGGTTGCCGCCGTTCCTGGCAAAGGTAGCGCGCACTTCGCCGGCGGTGCGATTGTGATTGTCCGTCAGGGCCTCGACAATGATCGCGACGCCGCCCGGCCCGTAACCCTCGTAACGAATCTCGTCGTAGTTCTCCGAGTCGGAGCCCTGCGATTTCTTGATCGCGCGCTCGATATTGTCTTTCGGCATGTTCTCGGCGCGCGCGGCGAGCACGGCCGCACGCAGTCGCGGATTGAATTGCGGGTCCGGCAGACCGAGCTTGGCGGCCACGGTGATTTCTCGGGCGAGCTTTGAAAACAGCTTGGAGCGAGCCTTATCGGCGCGCCCCTTCTTGTGCATGATATTCTTGAACTGGGAATGTCCGGCCATGACGCGACAAATACGCTAACGTCGTTGCCTGGTATATAGGCTGGAAAATTCGGAAAATAAACTAGCGCTGTGGCGACCGCCACGTTGCGTAGGCGGACGCGAACTCAGCGCACGTCGGTAACGATTGCGGCAGCGAAGTCGGCCGTCGTATGCAGCGAGAGATGTAATTGGTGTTGAGCACCTTGCCGAACCATGCCGAGGTCACAGTGCCTCAAGCATCCACCAGCGAATTATCCGTCACTGCCGAGTCTTCGGGGCCAGTCGCGGTCAACCGGAA
>Ga0207821_1000045_pt1 | contig 18961 bp, 14 predicted proteins | sample LuqExpMetageno53_FD_187811 | JGI IMG/M metagenome (GOLD analysis project Ga0207821, IMG submission 187811) | Tropical forest soil microbial communities from Luquillo Experimental Forest, Puerto Rico - Sample 53 (SPAdes) | ecosystem: Environmental > Terrestrial > Soil > Tropical forest ... | reverse complement strand
TGAGCATCGACTAGAAATATGCGTAGATTTGGTCGCATATCGAGAATCTTTTGCAGGATGATGGTAACCCCGCAAGATTTTCCGACGCCGGTGCCGCCGACGATGGCGAAATGTTGGCTCACCAGGTGATCAATGTTGATATACACACCGATAGCGGCGTTCTGCTGCAACTCGCCGACGTGAGCATGGTCGGCGTCGGCACCGCCGTAGATCAGCCGCAGTTCGCGCTCGCTAAGCACCAGCGCGCCATCACCGATGTCCGGATAGTCCATGACGCCGTGTTGGAAGTACTCATCGCCGTCCTCGTTGGAGCGAATCTCCCCGACCAGATCAAGGTGCGCGACGTTGCGAAACGTCTGTCCTCCAGCCGACGCAAGCATTGCCTTCTCGCCGATCTCGGTTACCAGCCCGATAATCACGACTTCGCCCGCTACGACGCCCATGAATTTCCCGACCGAAGGATGTTCGCGGCCGGCCTGGATTATGTTGAGTTCGACGGTAGCTTGTGAACCCGACACAGCCACCACGCGGCCGATCAAATCAATGCCGACGCGTGTAGGCCTATGAGCGTGGTACTGTAAGGTTGATGTGTCCATGGTTGCCTCGGCGGGTCCGATGTGCCGTCATTAAGATATCACAGCGTAATGCCGGGCTAGTTAACACGCCGCTTATGCCAAGCTGCATATTTAAGGCTGATCGCTAGAGGCTCTTTATAGCCACTCGCAACGCTTCGTCGGAACGCGAGATAAGATGGTGACAAGGTTAATGGTTATTCAACCATAATCTTGGTCCACGGGCTGACGCGTGCGACCAAGCGAACAACAGAGCTCTGTAATTTCCAATTGCAATGAGCGACCGGACTCCAATCATGCAAACAGTCAGCACAATCGGGTCTTGATATAGCACGGGTGAGGTCAGGCGGGCCATTGCAACTTGCAGCCAGTGTCTCCGACAGGCGCAGCTGCCTTTGCGCCCGGCACTAGTTCCTGCGCTGTGAACAAATTATCTGGGTCTCCTTTGGGAGGGTGGGCCTCACCGACGAAAATAGTGCTCATAAGCTCGTGGTCTCCTGGGCGATATTCTGGGAGAAAAGGCTGCAGTGCAACCTCGGGCGGCAGTTTAAATCCGGAAAGCGCACGCGCTAGCTTAACTGCATCCAATGTCTTCTCCTGGTTCGCTATCAATGCCACTGTGTGCACCGATGCATAGCCTAACCAGTTGCGCGCAGTGGCCGCTCGACCAGTGCGCTGTTTTATCGCGGCGTTGAATTCCTTTACGTGCGGCGTGTTTGGTTGGTTCCACCACCATTCCATTGTCCACCAACCGATACGCGCTTCGTCAGGCATCGCCCGTAAGCTCTCCAACTCACACAGCGTGCCTGCAACCGTCATTTGCTTATCTAGTCCAAATTGCACGAACTGCTTGAGGCTATTGACTTGGTCGGCACCCGCCATGACATTGACGATCACTTGGGGACCGTAGGCCTTGGCTTGGATCAGGTATGCCGAGAAATCAGGAGTCCCGAGGGGTATGAGAGAACCAGCCGATATACCACCCCGCGCCTTGAGCAGTTTCTCAAAACTTGCCTGCACCGAGTGCCCATAGGCATAGTCCGGCGTAAGGAAGTACCACTTCTTGCCAAATTTTTCGAGGATAATAGACGCAATGGCATTCGCGTCCATTGTCGTTGAGTTGCACACGCGAAATACGTTCCACGAACAACTCGACCCAGTAATCGGATCGGTGTGACCACCCGAAACAATGTGCAGTATTTTCTTTTCGCTGGTTACCTGGGTCATCGCTATGGCGATGCCGGAATTTACGTCGCCAATAATGAAATTCACCTGATCACGCTCGATCAACTTGCGCGTCTTTTGCACACCGGTGCCCACATCATTCGCCGAGTCTTCAACCAATAATTCGACGGGCCGACCGACAATGCCGCCTTTTTTGTTTAATTGATCAGTGGCGAGCTTTGCTCCCTCAACCTCGCCGAGCGCTATAGCTGCGTAGACGCCGGTCAACGGGTCGACTAAACCAATCCGCACTGGTGTTTCGCCCCGTGCCCGAATTATGAACGGCGATGTGATCTGGAGGGCGGCAATGGACGCGCTTGCTTTCAAAATAGTTCGGCGATTGACGATGCTGGAACATTGCGAAACTTTCATATCGTCCTCCCAGAGCAATTTGCATACCCGTTAGTCAACCTGATTATTGTTTATCGACCGTCAGAATAATCCATTTTTGTTCTTGCTGCCAGTTGCATATGCCGGAAACGTAATCAGCATTATTGGATAAGAAATCACGTAAATTAGCCCCGCCGATCGGGAACAATGACGAGATGATCCTTGGCCAGAACTGCCGCCACGGGCGCCCACAAAATCATCGCAGGTGATTAAGCACGAAGTGACCGGCTCAGCCCAGGTTGCTATTGAAAAGTTCGAAAGCGGACTCGATGTGCTCGGTGTGAGACTTTCCGCTTATGACCCGAGCGGAAGTATCGGAAAAAAGCGCGTTTCACGGCGACGGAACTACCCTCGCCCGAAGCGCGACGCTCACATCTCGATGTGCCGTGACCACGTGATCGCGCATCAGCCGAGCGGCTTTGTCAGTCTCCCCCGTGATCATCGACTCGAAAATGGCTTCATGCTCTTTCCAAACTCTTCTGGCAAGACCGGGCAGACGCAACGTCTGGCCCATGGCGCGTCGCAAATGGTGCCAGTTAAGGCGCATCGTCTCGAGGATCAACGAATTGTCAGACAACTCATAGATCAATGAATGAAAAGCCATGTCGGCCGCGATCAGTGACTTGGGATTTCTTTTCGCGGCGGCCGCCTTGCCGCGCGCGATCACCGCCCGTCCTTCCTGCGCGGCGCGCTGGTCGATGTGCGCGACCGCGAGCGTGACCGCGAGTGGTTCAAGCGCGGAACGAAACTGATAGATCGCGTCAAATAGCTTTGGATCCAGAGGCGCGACGGAAAGACCGCGGCGGCCGGCCTCACGCACAAAACCCTGCGCCTTGAGCACAAGCAGCGCGTTGTGGATCGGCTGGCGCGAGACATTGAGCCTTTGCGCGACGCCGCCCTGCGTCAGGCGTTCGTCGGGCTTGAGCGTGCCATTGCAAATCGCATCCAGAATCGCTGCGTAGGCCTGATCCACCAACTTTTTCGGCGCGATAAGTGATTCCACGAACAACCCTCAGGAGCTTGCTCGGATTACCGAATACCGTATACGATAATCCACTACACCAAAGAACGCAAAATGACATAAGGGAGGAGTGCCCGTGACCACGCCCATTCGCGTTATGCTTGCGAAGGTTGGCCTCGACGGCCACGACCGCGGCGTCAGAGTCGTTGCCCGCGCGCTGCGCGACGCCGGAATGGACGTGATCTACACAGGGCTGCATCGCACGCCCGACGAAGTCGTCATCGCAGCCATTCAGGAAGACGTCGATGTCCTCGGCGTCAGCCTGCTGTCTGGCGTGCAGATGACGGTGTTTCCGAAAATCTTTGACAAGCTCGAAAAAGAAGGCGTGGACGACATCATCGTCGTCGCTGGCGGTGTCATGCCCGTGGAAGATGTTGCCGCCCTTAAGGAGATGGGTGTGAAAGAGGTCATGCTGCAGGACACGCCGCCCCAAACGATCGTCGAAACGCTGAAACGTCTTGTTGCCGAACGCGGTCCCCGCTGAGGAGTCGTTTCGATGGAGCAGTGGTCTTTTCCGCCAGCATACGACGAGGATTACCTGCCGCCGCCGGCGAGCCGCTACTGGTTCCCACGCCGCGAGACCATGCAGGCAGCCGAGCGCGAGAGCGCCATTCTCGAACGTCTCAAGCTCGTCTGCGGCTATGCCTATGAGAACGCACCGTTCTATCGCCGCAAGTGGGATGAGGCCGGATTCCATCCGAGCAAACTGAGATCGCTCGAGGACTTCGAGCGCGTGCCCGTTGTGCAGAAACGCGACCTGCGCGACGCGCAAATACGCCAGCCGCCGTTCGGCGATTATCTTTGCATCCCTGAGAACGAAGTCTTCCACATTCACGGTACCAGCGGCACGACGGGCCAGCCCACCGCGTTCGCAGTTGGGCGCGCCGATTGGCGGGCAATCGCCAATGCACATGCGCGCATCATGTGGGGCATGGGATTGCGGCCGGGCGACACGGTCTGCATCGCGGCCGTGTTCTCGCTCTACATGGGAAGCTGGGGCGCGCTCGCGGGCGCCGAACGGCTCGGTGCAAAGTGCCTTCCCTTTGGCGCTGGCGCAACAGGAATGTCAGCGCGTTTGGTGAAATGGCTAAACGCCATCAAGCCCACAGCGTTCTATGGAACGCCAACGTATGCGCTGCACCTCGCGCAAGTGGCCGCGGACGAGAAACTCAATACGCGCGATTTCCGGCTCAAGATCATGTTCTTTTCCGGTGAGCCGGGCGCTTCGATTCCCGGGGTGCGCGGCAGGATTGAGGAGCTTTACGGCGCGAAAGTCATCGACAGCGGCTCGATGGCGGAGATGACGCCTTGGATGCACGTTGCTGGGTCGGAGCAGACGGATGGCATGCTGTGCTGGCAAGACGTGGTCTACACGGAGGTTTGCGACCCGAAAAACTTCCGCCGCGTGGGCTATGGCGAGCGGGGCACGCCCGTATACACACATCTAGAGCGCACTTCGCAGCCGATGATCCGGCTTGTTTCTGGTGACCTTACGGTGTGGACGGACGGCGAATCCCCGTGCGGGCGTACCTACCCACGATTGCCGCAGGGCATCTTTGGACGCATCGACGACATGTTCACGATCCGCGGCGAGAACGTCTATCCGAGTGAAATCGACGCGGCTTTGAACGAGATCGCGAACTATGGCGGCGAGCACCGCATCATCATCACGCGCCAAGCCGCCATGGACGAGCTTTTGCTACGCGTCGAACCCGACGCCACCACCTACGCAAAAGGTGAAGCCGAGATTGTACGCTTTGGCGCCGAGATCGAGCGCAAGATGCAAATGTTGCTGGGGTTGCGCACGCTCGTCGACGTGGCTGCGCCGCAATCCATTCCGCGCACCGATTTCAAGGCGCGCCGGGTGATCGATGATCGCGAGATCTTCCGCGAGATGCTACAACACGTCGAGGAAATGAAGGACCGCGCATGACGCGCAGCTCGCTGGAACTTATCGAACACGTCAAAGCGGGCGCGCCCGCTGCGATTGCGCGGCTCATTTCCCGCGCGGAAGGCGGCAAGCCAGATGATCGCGAGGCGCTCGCGCAGATTTATAAACTTGCCGGCCGCGCGCATATCGTCGGCATCACCGGCGTGCCCGGCTCCGGCAAATCGACGCTGGTTGGCAAGCTCACGCAGACGCTGCGCGCAAAGGGGCAGAAGGTTGGCGTCGTTGCGGTCGATCCATCGAGCCCCTATTCAGGCGGCTCGATACTGGGCGATCGCGTGCGCATGAGCGAGACGACAATCGACCCCGGAGTTTACATCCGCTCGATGGCGACGCGCGGGGCAAGCGGCGGCTTGGCGCGCGCGACGCTCGAGGCTGTCGATATTCTGGACGTTGCCGGTTTCGACACGATCATTATTGAGACCGTCGGCGTAGGGCAGGACGAGGTCGAAATCGTTCGCGCCTCGCACACAACGGTCGTCGTGTCGGCGCCAGGCCTCGGCGACGAGATCCAGGCGATCAAGGCCGGAATTCTGGAAATCGCCGACATCCATGTTGTGTCGAAATGTGACCGCAGCGATGCAAATCGTACGTTGGTCGATCTCAAGCAGATGCTGATGATCGGCGGAATGCGCGAGAGGTCGGGATGGGTCGTTCCTGTCGTCGCCACGAGCGCGCTGGCCAATAGCGGTCTTGAGGAGCTCGCCGCAGCAATCGAGAGACATCGCTTGATTGCTTTCGACGAGCCCGGGCGTAAACGGCGGCTCGCGATCGGCACGTTCCGCCTGCGGAAGACCGCGGAGACCCTGCTGCTCGCACGGATCAGCGCGCTCTTGGATGAGGCGGCTCCAGCATTCGCAGCGCAACTCGCCGAACGCAAGTCCGATCCTTATTCGCTTGCCCAGGAATTCATTGCGTCGCTGAACGACGGTTCCGAGGGAGTGTTCCATGAACGAAATGTTCGATCCCAAATCGCTCGGTAGTCTTGAGCAAGAGTTTGCCGATTGGGAGGCCAACGAAGTCGCCGCCTTCCTGCGCAAACAGGCCGAGCGTAAGCCGCAGTTCTTTAGCGGCAGCGACATTCCGGTAAAGCGCGCCTATACCGCCGCCGACATTGCCGATGTTCCTCTCGACGACATTGGTTTGCCTGGCCGCTACCCGTTCACCCGCGGCCCTTACCCGACCATGTACCGCAGCCGCTTCTGGACGATGCGACAAATCGCCGGTTTCGGCACCGGCGAGGACACCAACAAGCGATTCAAATTCCTAATCGCGCAGGGTCAGACCGGGCTTTCCACCGATTTCGATATGCCCACGCTGATGGGCTACGACTCCGACCATCCAATGAGCGACGGCGAAGTCGGACGTGAGGGCGTTGCGGTCGACACACTCGCCGACATGGAGGCGCTCTACGCCGACATCGATCTCGAAAAGATTTCGGTGTCGATGACCATCAACCCGACCGCCTGGATCTTGCTCGCGATGTATATCGCGCTCGGTAAGAGGCGCGGCTACGACCTCAATAAGCTGTCGGGCACTATTCAGGCCGACATCCTGAAGGAATACATGGCGCAAAAGGAGTTCATTTATCCGATCGCACCGTCGGTGCGCATCGTGCGCGACTGCATTGCCTATTGCGCCGAACACATGCGGCGCTACAACCCGATCAATATCTCCGGCTATCACATTTCCGAAGCTGGCGCTTCGCCATTGCAGGAGGCGGCGTTCACGCTTGCGAACGGCATTGTCTATGTGGAGGAAGTGTTAAAAACGGGCATGAACGTGGACGCGTTCGCGCCGCGCCTTGCTTTCTATTTCGTGTCGCAAGCCGATTTTTTCGAGGAGGTCGCGAAATTCCGGGCGGTTCGACGCTGCTGGGCAAAGATCATGCAGCAGCGCTTCGGCGCGAAGAATCCCGAATCAATGCGCCTGCGCTTTCACTGTCAGACCGCTGCGGCAACGCTCACGGCGCCGCAATATCAGATCAATATCGTGCGCACGGCGCTGCAGGCGCTTTCTGCCGTACTGGGCGGCTGCCAGTCGTTGCATACCAATGGATATGACGAAGCATTCGCGATCCCGACCGAAGACGCGATGCGTATGGCACTCCGCACGCAGCAGATCATCGCCGAGGAAACGAACGTCACCAACGTCATCGATCCACTTGGTGGCTCCTATTATGTTGAGTGGCTCACCAGCGAGTACGAGAAGCAGATTTTCGAAACTCTCGATTACATCGACGCCAACGGTGGCACTATCAAACTGATCCAGGAAGGCTGGTTTCAGAAGCAGATCGCGGATTTCGCATACGAAACTGCGCTCCGGAAGGAAAACGGCGACAGGCCGGTCATTGGGGTCAACAAATATGTCATGGCCGAGGAGACGCACCAGATCGAGACGCATCCGTACGATCCGATGGTGGCCGAGCGGCAAGTCGCTCGCACGCGGCGCGTCCGCGCGACGCGCGGTGAGGCGAAGGTGCAGTGGCTGCTCGATGCACTGGTCGACACTGCAAAGGATGAAAAAAAGAACGTTATGCCGATAACCGTCGAACTCGTCGAAAACGGCGCCACCATGGGGGACATCGTCGAGAAGCTGAGAGGGTTGTGGGGGACTTACCGCGAAACGCCGGTTTTCTAACCTTGTGGGCCTGCTTTTCTCGCTCTATCACTGCTTATAATCGGCAATCACGGGCGACGGAATTTTATGCCGCTGTTCAGTTTCCATGGAGAAAAGCCGGACATGGCACCTGTAGGTCACTGCTACGTTTCGGAAACGGCTATCGTAATCGGAAGAGTGCGAATAAAAATCGGGGCCAGCATTTGGTTCGGCGCGGTACTCCGAGGCGACAACGAATGGATTGAGATCGGCGAGCGCACAAACATCCAGGATAACTGCACGCTGCACACTGATCCCGGATTTCCTCTCACGATCGGTTCGGGGTGCACGATAGGTCACAATGCAATTCTTCACGGCTGCTCAATTGGCGACAACACATTGATCGGCATGGGGGCGATTTTGCTTAACGGGGCCAAAATAGGTAGCAATTGCGTTGTCGGCGCGGGCGCGTTGGTCGCTGAGAAAGCGGTGATCGCTGATAACAGCGTGGTCGTCGGGATGCCCGCACGGAGAATCCGAGAGGCCGACGAGGGCACGATCAAGTTTAACCAGCGGTCCGCCGAGGTGTATTTCGACCGGTGGCAAAAGTATGCGCTAACTTTAAAGCGTCTGCAGTAGAGGTCGCGTATCGCGCCATACGGGCTTTTACAGGACGCGGTCCACGGCTGTCGAGCGATAGCGGTAGCAATGGAGCAAAAGAGGTGATGCTTCAAGGTACACCGTCGCAAGTCGTCGTGGATACGCTGGAGCGGTTCGTCATTGAGAGGGACGCTAGATAGCGAGCAATGCGTGACTGAAAACGATTCGGGACCTCCTGTTGCCGAACTCATTGCCCGCGTATTGCGTCGGCACAGTGTAGAGCGGGTGTTTGGCCTTTGCGGCGGGCACATCATGCCGCTGTGGATAGGAGTGCACACCGCCGGCATTCCAATCATCGATGTTCGCGACGAGCGCGCGGCGGTGCACATGGCACAAGCTCATGCGGAGTTGACGGGACAGTTGGGCGTTGCGTTGGTCACGGCAGGACCGGGAATTACCAACGCGATCACCGGAATTGCAAACGCACAAATTTCGCGTGCACCAGTGCTAGTCTTGTCCGGGACTGTGCCCGGTCCGCAGATCAACAGAGGGGCTTTGCAGGAGCTAGATCAGTCGAATCTAGTGCGGTCCATTACCGTGTATGCAAGCACGGTCTCCGATTCGTTGCAGGCTTTGTACGAAGTCGAAAATGCCGCTGCTCGCGCTTTAGGTTTGATTGGCGAACCGGGTTGCGCGTTTGTGGATTTCCGAGCCGACGTTTGGGCGGCCCAATCTTCGCCCGCTTCGCAAGTACCCTTAAAAATTCAACTGAGAATCCCTACGTGTCTTGATAAAGATGTGATATCTCAAGCCGTTGAACTCTTGCTCTCGGCAAAAAGGCCACTCGTGATTTCTGGTCGTGGTGCGCGTAGCGCCAAACAGACCTTGCTTCGTTTCCTCGACCGATTGGACGTCGCTTACATCGATACCGGGGAGACAAGGGGCCTCGTGCCTGCGACACATCCTGCATTCGTCGGAGCCGTGCGCTCACGTGTAATGAATGAAGCCGACGTTGTCGTAACCGTCGGACGCAGGCTCGACTTTCAACTCGCCTATGGATCTCCGGCTATCTTCAAGCACGCGCGGTTCATCCGAATAGCGGATATACCATCCGAGCTGCGCGACAATCGGCGCGGCGTCGTCGAGATTTTCGCTGATCCTGGCGAGTCACTGGATGCAATCATAGAACTTGCCGGAAATCGTCCGGTCGTGCGCGACAGACAATGGCTGCGCAGTCTACGCCAGGAACATCGCCTGCGAAGCGAGCAACTGAGTCAAACCATGGCGAACGCTGCTCCCGGTTCCGACGGGCGGATGCATCCGTACCGGCTCCTTGGCGCGATACAGGCGCAACTGCCGCCGGACGCGATCCTTGTTATCGATGGCGGTGATTTCCTGAGTTTCGCTCGTATCGGACTATCGGCGCCGACGGTTTTGGATCCTGGCGCTTTCGGCTGTATCGGCGTAGGCGTGCCGTACGGGATTGCTGCGAGTCTAGCCTGCCCAGAACGGTCTGTTGTAGTCGCCTCTGGCGATGGCGCTTTTGGATTTAACGCCATGGAGCTTGATACCGCCGTGCGGCACAAGGCTCGCGCGGTCTTTATCGTGGGAAATAATGGCGCGTGGCAGATTGAAGTACACGACCAGATGGTCAGATATGGGAAAAGTGTAGGCACTCGACTGCGGTTCTCCGACTACGCAGCTATGGCGCGCGCATTCGGCATGCGTGCGGAGCGTATCGAAGACGCCAATGACCTTGCAGGGGCTATCACGCGTGCGCTCGCTCAGCCCCCTGCGTTGCTCGACGTCGTAATCACTCCCGAAGCCGTGTCGCCCGATGCCAAATCGGGACTTGCGACGGTCCCGGACCTGCAGGCGCTAGCGGTTTGGGACCAAGCCGAACGCGAATGGCGAGCTAGACCTACCCGGGTTACGTTGGAGGACTGACGCGATGGAATTCTGGTCATTTCCACTTCTTATTACGACAACTCAGGGCCATAAAGAATGCACCAGCGCTCGTAGACGTCGTTACATCGCAATCGATCATATCGTCGGACGCGCAGAAAGGCCTCGGCTTTGTTCCGGACTATCAGGCGCTGACGGCATGGGATGAAGCCGAACGACGGCGACGCAAAATACGTTAGTACAAGTCGCTGTACTTAAAGACATGGCGACCTGTTAAACTCCTGCCGAGGATGGGATTTCGCCAGCAAGGATAAGCTCAGCCTTTTTGCCCTTCGTCGACGCTGCGCTTGATCATGTCACGCACTGACGCGAATAGTTCCGCATTGGGGCAAAAGGCCGGTGCGCGGTCGACGTATTCCGGCGCCCGCGTCAGCCATTCCTGACAGGGCTGATCGGCAGTGCAGGACTGGCATTCAGTCACCGCGGCTCGCAGATCGCTCGCCAAGCGGCCGTGGGCGAGCATCGAAGCGTCCAGGCCCAGCCGATCGAGCATCGCGCACATATTCTGCCAGCGCAGGTCGGCGTCATAGGCTTTGGACATGGCCTTCCCCTATGGAAGATTGTGGGCGCGACGACATACAATTACTACATCGCGGGACGCGCCTTGATCTAGCACAAAGAAGCTGCCCATTTTTCCGCCGGCCCCGCGCGCTCGGCTACCTTTTCCAGTGCGCGAGTTCGGAGGTCAGCCCGGCGTGCAGATAGCCGCGGCCTTTGACGCCGCTGGCGAATTTCTCTTGCAAGGCTGTCGATATTTCTGGCCCGTTTGGGTGCGGGTTGTTTCCGTAAAGTTCAACACATAAAAAATGTTTCGATTCAGTGCGCGTCAGTCCATCTGCGCCAATGCGTCGGTTGGATATCGAGGCGCTTTTTCGTCATAGCATCGAACCAGCCGGCTTTATCTTTGTGGCAGGGGAACTCCAATGCGTGGAGAATGCCGTCAAAATCTATGATGCAGACTTCAAGATCTGCGTCGGATGGCGCACTTGAAACAGGCAACCATTCTTTGGTCAGCGAATGAACATGCGTCACATTTAGCATCTCCCCAAGATCCCCCGTCCGATCCCCGGACAACAAATCATTCTAACCCGGTTTCCAAGCAGAATAACCTCGAAGAGTCTTTGATTTGCATCAGACAACATAATTGTCCTTTGTTGTGTTGCCGGGTGAGGGTTTTGCGCATGAAGTGGTGAGCTGATCGTCACCTTTTATCTACCCAGACGCTGCATTCGTCCCGAATCGGGCTTCACTGACCGGTGTGAAAAAGATAAATAGGTTTGCAATTACTATTGTAATCGCAAGGAAGTAAAACGTCGCCATCAATCCGTAATGATCTGCAAAAATGCCGCCTAATGCTGGTCCAACGGCTGCGCCAATTGCTTGGGTTCCAAAAAGGATTCCAATGCTAGTACCGCCCATGCTTTTAGGCGCCGCGTCGAGAATCCACGCCTGCATCACAGCACGAATCGCAAAGAGGAAAAATCCAAGGACAGAAATAAAAAGTACAAATGCAGTTGAACGTCCGATCGCAGCCATCAACAGCAGTACAAGTCCAGTCATGGCCATGCTGCTCATTATGATTCGTCGACGTCCCATTCGGTCCGAAAGATGCCCAGCGATTGGCGCCGCGACAAAGCCCGCCGTCTGTAGCGCCAGCATACAAGCGCCGATCCAAATTGGCGAATAACCCATTTGGGTCGCAAGAAAAACGGGCAGGAAGGTAAGCAATCCAGCTTGTGTCATCAATCGAAAGGCAGAGCTCGCCGACACCATCAAAACGGTACGCGATGTGAACATCGTCCGCAGCGCAGAAAGAACATCAGACGCTCCCATGCGTTTGCTCGTCTCTGCCATATCCCTGCTTTGTTCAGTAGTTCTGTTGACGTAAACAAGAATGAGAGCGGCTAGAAGTAGGCCAGGGATAACATTAACAATGACGACCTCGCGCCAACTCAAAATAGTTAGCAGTGCACCAGACGCGAACGGCGCTATCGCATCTCCAAGATTGCCTCCCATCCCATGAAGGGCGACCGCCAGTCCTCGTCTTTCGGGGAATCGCTGCGCCAGCAATGGGATTGCCGCTGGATGCCAGAGATTGTTGCCGACACCGACAAGTGCTGAACAAACGAGCAGCAGCCAATATGTGTGGGTTAGTCCCATAAGTAAGTACGGCACGCCAACCCACAGCATAGAAATCGCCATCGGCATCGTTGCGGCTAACGAAATCAACGGCTAAGCCGCCCGGGACGTTGGAAATGGCGCCGACAAGATATTGGCATGTCATGATCGCGCCGATCTCGCCATAACTGAGCCCTAGTTCTTTTCCGATCAATGGCAACAGCAAATAAAACGTCGCGGGATACCAATGGGTCATGGTGTGCCCAAGGGTAATGACAAAAATTTCCAGAAAAGATGGCTTAGATGTAACCTTGGTTGAGGTGGCCATGGTCATGTTGGGCCTCGAAGTTGGTTCCGGCGCTTCCCAACGACCCTGCTATTCTATTGACAGTGAGCGGAACGCATTCTTCGTCTTCAAAATCCAGGCGCATTTTCCAGCTGATCGAACCAATCGAACCCCATGGCCTTGACGATACGATTGCTGATGACAATCAGCCGAGCATTCGTCTTGGCATCAGCAACATGTTGGTGGATGGTGAAAGGGGGGACGTAGATAAAATCGCCGCGTTTCCATTCGAAACGCTTAGGCTCCGCGTTCCAATCCCAGGCGAATGCATCAAGGCAGTCAAATTTGAGGTCCCAGTGAAGGTCATAGCCTGCGCCCTCGACAACAAAAATGACTTCCTCCCACATATGCCGGTGCTTGCCGGAGCGCTCGCCAGGGGCGAGAAACTGCATATAGGCTTCCACACAGCACTCTTTAGTATTGAGCTTGCTATGAACGAGATGCTTGATTAAGCCATCCGCGCTGCGCTCGAAGGGCATTTCGCTGGAGTTGACGACGTTAAGTCGCGTCTCGTAATTGCGCCGGAATTCCTGGGACGCCGCCACGTCATCAGCGCGGAAGCTACACGTCTTCTCGCCAAACTGGGCCACGTCGCCTTCTTCCAAGGCCTTTCTCATGTCGTTTCTCCTCGATCGATCGTGGAGTTAAAGATCGGTTGGTGGCTTGAAATCTTCGTGTCCTTTTGGAGGTTCGTCCGGCGGATAGGAGACAATTTTTTGAAACAGCAGGTGCATGAAGAGAAATAGGGGCTTCGCCTTGAATACAAGCAAGATTGCTTCATTGTCCGGATCGTCATTGAAGTGCTGGTGCACGCATCCATTCTCCACGATCATGACGTCGCCGGCTTTCCATTCGATCCGTTTGCCGTCGTGGACGTCGTGCCCACGGCCCTTCAGCACATAGAATACGGCGCTGTTCAGGTGGCCATGCTTTTGCCCGTAGGCACCTGGTGCATACACTTCGATGTGAGTTTCGATTGATTGGGTGACAGCCGCGGATTGCGGGCTGACGACATGTTTGCCGTAGAGTTGCGGGCCCCCTTTCCAAGGAAGATCGCGCGACGAATAGACCCGCGGCTGGTCGACCAGTGCCTGATACAGGTTGCTATAGGTCCCTTCGAGTTGTCGCACGAAGACCCGCGTCTTTGCCCAGCGCTCCCAGATCTCCTCATGCTCGTGATCGTGGTCGTGTGGAGGACGGTTATGGCCTTGTCCTGGTGTGTGATCATAAAGGCCTGTCATGGTGACCCTCCCCAAAGAGCCGATACAGCAGCAAGTCGAAAACGAGCACGAAAGGTATTGGACATACAGCTACCATTAAAGCAACCCAGTGGCGGAGCGTAGGATCGGCATCATGTCTCCGACCAAGGAATGCGGCCAAACAACGTTGAGCGCCCAGTTAAAGACGACCCAACAAACTGTACCGGTGGCCGCAGCGTAGCCGAGCGAGCTCGGCCATCCTTCGCGGAAGCCCAGGTTCATATAGGTGAACACAAAGACGAAAATCGCTGGAATAAAACCGACCACAGCGATTAGGCCCAGCAACAGAAACAGCCATCCGAAATAGATGATTGCGCGTCGACGCGCCAGTTCGGGGGCGATTGAGACTTTCTCTATAGGTGGTGTCGTTGTCATCCCATCAGCTGCAGTCTGCTCAGAGCCAAACAACTCGCAAATCAGGTTAAGCGAGGCAGTGATCAGCCCAATCACCGACGCGGTCAATGGCACCAATTTCGCCGGATGCGGCCAGTCTAGGGACGATATGATGGCAGCAACAATAAGAGCGATAATAGAGAGCGAGAACGCCGCTGAGGGAGTAATGCGAAAGCGGCGAATGCCGACATCCCGCAGCTGCTGTATGAGGTCAATCGCGAGTTTTGATAAAGGCCGATAAAGCGACCAGCCGATCAGGACGAGGATGACCAACACTACCGGCCGCCATAGCCAAGCAATCCCATATAGTTCTGTCGAGATGAACAGATATCGCTCAAAGATTCCTCCGATAACAAGGCCTAGCACCATGGGTGGACGTGGCCAGTCGAGAGACTTCATGAACGAGCCGATCACTCCAAAGAGAAGCAAGGTGCACAGATCTCCCCAGTCGTGGGATCCTTGATATGAAGCGATGAACACCAACGACAAGACGATCGGAAGCAGTACTTCGGGCCGGACCCTCGAAACCTGCGCCAACCAGCGGCTCCCGGACAAGCAGATGAGAGCGCCGATCACGTGCGCCAAAGTGAGGCTCCAAACGATCGTATAGGTTACATCAAGATGCTTCGTCAGCATCTCGGGACCAGGCGTTAGGCCGTGCATCAGAAATGCGCCGAGTAGAACGGCCATCGATGCCCCGGCCGGAACGCCGAATGAGATCGTCGGAACGAGATGCCCGCCTTCTTTGGCGTTGTTAGAGCTCTCCGGTGCGATGACGCCGCGAACGTCTCCTGTGCCGAATGTCTGCGCATTAGCTTCGGTACGCTGCGCGTAGCCGTAGGCGATCCAATCAATGACCGCGGAACCGATACCGGGAATTGCACCCAGCGCAGTGCCGAGAATGCTGCAGCGTAAGACAAGTTGCCAATGCCTGACGACGTCGCGAACGCCCTGCCACTGCGTCGATAGTGTAATATTCGTCGCGTGATCGCCGGCAATGCGTTGGCGCAAGATGGCCAAATCGGCGAGTTCCGGCAACGCAAATAGGCCGAGCACCATTGGTACCAGTGGCACACCATCCCAAAGATAAAGCGTTCCGAATGTCCAACGCAGCGTTCCGCCCTGCGCTCGCGAGCCGATCATCGAGATCATCAAGCCCAAGCTGGCGGCGGTAAGCCCCTTGAGCGGTGCGCGGCCGCTCAGTGTCGCGACCATTGAAAGTCCGAAAAGAGTGAAGCCCAGTAACTCAGGCGAGCCGATAGACAGCAACACTGGCCGCAGTATTGGCAGGCTTACACCCAGCACCAACGCGCCAATCAGTCCCCCCGCCAGAGAGGCAGCAAAGCCGGCACCAAAGGCCCGTCCGGCTTCGCCCTTTCGAGCCATCGCGTGACCGTCGATGACGGTCGCGGCCGCCCCGACATGGCCCGGCATACCGAACAGTACCGCGGTGATGAAATCAGACGATGTGATCACCGCAGCCATTCCGAGCAGGAGGGCGAATGCCGTGTGGGGATCCAGGTGGTAGGTGAATGGAATGAGCAGGGCCAAGCCGACGATGCCACTGAGCCCGGGCAATACACCAATCGCAAGACCAATCAGAACGCCGACAACCAAGATCAGCAATCGCATCGGCTCGAGCAACAAAGTGAGCGCATGCCAAGCCATCCCCAATATGTCCGGCTGCATAGCCGATCTCCCTGGGCAGCTTTAGAACGCATCTCCTATCAAAGGACGCTCACTCAGTTCCTTCGGCGGTCATAAGTTATGCGAATGCATCTTGGTTCGGACGCTTGCCAAGCTTCAATGCCGCAAATTCAGTGCTTCGCGAAACGATCCCGCGCCTGCTTGCCTAGTTACGTTAGACTTCTAAGGTATTCCAAACAAGCGTTGCGACCAGGCGATATTGCATCCTTAAAGCGAGTCTGCATTCGCGGCTAGCCGTTCGCCGCTAAGCGCGATTCTTGATCTCCTTATTTTAGGAGAGCGCCCGCTTTCTGAGCCACCGCTGGCGGCGTTTCATATATCTCTTTCACCAGCGCTTCGACTTTGTCTCCAGTCACGGGTGTAATTTCCAGCTTGGACTTGTTTGCATCAGCAAGAAAATCCTTGTCTACCATGGTTTCCATAAAGGCCTTGCGAAGGATCTCCAGACGATCTTTTGGAATTCCCGGCGGAGCGAGGTAGGGTCGGCCAACGACTTGCCGGGCAAAGATCAATTTGATGATCTGCCTTTGCTCGGTGGTTTTTGCGAAGTCCACGATAACTGGCACGTTAGGAAGATCGGGATGTTTTTCCAGCGCGAGTTGGACCAAGAGGTGAATTTTCTTGTCCTTCACCCAATCAGGATGAGTAGCGGTAATCGTTGACCAGGACCATCCACAACGTCCCTCAACCTCACCTCGCTCCATGGCAAGAACAACATCATTACCGCCGGGATAACCGGAGATGATCTTGAATTTCGTGCCGAGCACACCATTAAGCACCTCCGGAAATTGAACGGTGTCGTCGCTTGGTCCAGTGCCTCCGATAATCATCTGTTTTGTGAAAACGTCTTCTATTTTTGTAATTTGCGATGTGCCCCACGACGTGCAAATGCTTACTTCGTTATTCGCGCTACCGATCCAACTGAAATCGGGAGCCTTGAACTGAGTTCCCGGAAGTCCGAGAAGCGGGTCAAAGGGAACGCCACGGCCAACTGTCCCAAAGACTGTACCGTCGCGAGGAGCAACCCGAGCAAGCCAGTTGGCCAGACGCAAACTTCCAGCACCTTCCATGTTTTTAGGAACGATTGTTGGGTTTCCAGGAATATGTTTGCCGATGTGCCGAGCGAGCACTCGTGCATAGAGGTCGTAACCTCCGCCAATGCTGTAGCCAATATAAAGCTCAATATTCTTTCCTTTGTAAAATTCAGCCGGACTTTGCGCGAATCCGAGTGAAACCGCTGTAAGCAAAATCAGTATTGAAGCTGCTGCCCCTCTCGCCATTTTTTTGGTCATCGATCCCTCCTCCCTTTTTCGTTGCGGCTCCTACACGATCGATAGCTTAGCAGCCTAAGCATTTGCTACTATTTTTGGTCTTAATCCATGTGCGACAATCCATGCGTAACGTCTGGCAGGAGCTACAGGGATAGGTGTTGCATTGCAACGTCACGGCTAAATCCGCTAGTACGGTCTAGTGAGGAATTGCGAATGTCGCCACTCCCACGGACACATGATGCAGAATCCAACGGATCCAAAAGATAAACAAGCCCATACCATCGCCGATCACTGTTTTGGCGAGTACCTGCGGCATGTTCACGATGGTGACGCCGATCACGATCACGATTATTTCGAAACGGATGGCTCACCGGAAGATAATCCGCTTTGGCAGCAAGATCACGTTTCGCTCTTGAGCGTTGGCATCGACATAGGCTCAGCCGGAACACAAGTGATATTCTCTCGGCTCAATTTACGTCGATTAGGTGAGGAGCTTTCCAGCCGCTACGTGGTCTTTTCGCGCGAGACTCTGTTTCAGTCACCAGTTGCGCTCACCCCATACCGAAGCGACGAACGTATCGATGAGGCGGCGCTCGGCACGATCATTGATCAAGCCTATAACTCCGCGCGTCTCCTTCCGCAGAATATCGACACCGGTGTTGTGATCCTTACCGGCGAGGCGTTGCGCCGAGAGAACGCAGCGGCAATTTCCAGCGTAGTTGCCCGTGAGGGAGGCGAATTCGTGTGTGCCAGCGCCGGGCATCACATGGAGGCGATGTTGGCTGCCTATGGTTCCGGCGCCGCTCGCATTTCGCACGATTCGCAAAAACGCATTCTCAACATAGACATTGGCGGGGGTACCACGAAGCTCGCGATCATTGACGCAGGCCATGTCGTAAACACGGCGGCCTTGCATATTGGAGGACGCCTCCAAGTCGTCGACAATTCCTGGCGCATTATCCGGCTCGACCCCGCCGGAAAGTATCATGCTGCTGAAGCCGGATGGTCTTGGAACCGCGGAGATACTATCGATGAGAACGCGCTCGACGCTGTTGCGGACGTTATGGCCGATGCCTTGATTGCTGCGATTATCGACCGGCCGCTATCGCACAAGCTGGCCCATCTTTACCTAACCCAACCACTCTCCGAACTCGGACGCATCGACGGAGTAATGTTCTCAGGTGGCGTGGCGGAATATATCTACGGCCGCGAGACGCAGGACTTCGGTGATATGGGGCGCCGCCTGGGCACAGCATTACGACGCCGGTTCGAGTCCGGCGCGTTGCCGTGGCCCTGGTTGCCTGCCGGTGAATGCATCCGTGCGACCGCCCTCGGCGCGTCCGCGTACAGCGTTCAGCTCAGCGGAAACACAAGCTATATTTCCAATCCAGGCAGCTTACTGCCGCGGCGGAATCTGCAGGTCATTCAACCCGCGTACGCCTGTGATGATATCATCAGGTCCGAAGCGCTCGCCCTAGCAATCCAGAAGCACCTTGTCGCCTTCGATCTGGCTGATTGTGATCGCGACGTTGCTCTCGCCTTCCGTTGG
>Ga0207821_1000036_pt1 | contig 20466 bp, 17 predicted proteins | sample LuqExpMetageno53_FD_187811 | JGI IMG/M metagenome (GOLD analysis project Ga0207821, IMG submission 187811) | Tropical forest soil microbial communities from Luquillo Experimental Forest, Puerto Rico - Sample 53 (SPAdes) | ecosystem: Environmental > Terrestrial > Soil > Tropical forest ... | reverse complement strand
CCGGTGCCTGAAACGACCGCTTACGGCCACAACAACAGGAGTTTCCCCGGAGGGCTTTGGCGCCCAAAATGCTCTACCCGTTCAGACGATGAAATTAGATTCTTTGCATTTCGTTCACCATTTTTTTTTACAGTCAACTCTAATAGAATCAGCCGCCAAGGCGGCAATTGTTAACACACTGGAGAGTTTTATGTCGGCTATGCTAGGATGTCGCAGACGGCTTTCTCGTCTATCGGCCTGGGCAATCATCTTCGCGGCGACCTTGGGCGCTACGCCGACGCGAGCCGATACCTTGGTTGTCAATATTGACCAGGCGCAAGTGTTGAAACTGCCCGAGCGCGTCGCTACCATCGTCATCGGGAATCCCTTGATTGCCGACGCCACACTGCAAAGTGGGGGCGTCCTAGTTATTACCGGTAAGAGCTATGGCGCGACCAATCTGCTGGCGCTCGACCGCAGTGGCAGCATCGTAATGGACAGGACTGTCCAGGTGCTCAGCGCTTCCAGCAACGAAATGATCGTGGTTTACAAAGGCATCGATCGCGAGACCTACAGTTGTGCGCCGAACTGCGAACACCGCATTACCCTTGGCGATTCGCAGGGCTATTTCGCGGGCGCGTTGGGCCAGAGCGGCGCTCGTATCGGGCAGGCACAGACCCCAACCCCAACAAACCGCTAATTTGGAAGGCGGCACCACGGCCGCCATCAGATTCGCTGGGATCATTACCGCTCTGCCGCGTTATGGGCATAGGGTGTGCCGCGTGAGCGGCCATGCATCGTTTTTCGGAACACGCATTCCTACGCCACTGCCCTTTTTCGCAGCCCTCAGGAATGTAAGCTGAAGCTTCTCTAAACGAGAAGCTCGGCCTCGAAATACTCGGAAGGGGGCTTTGCTGCCCCATGTTGCCGCTTGTCGTGGTAGAAGCTAGCCCAAAGCGGCGTGACCGCTTTCATTCATCTTTGTCAGCCAACGGTTGCTGTTGTACCGCCAAAGCAGAATGCTCGCGCGGCGCTCTGAAATTCATCGCGCCACAATAAATCTATTAGGGGAAGCGCCCACCAAGGGCCAGACTCCAGTTCGCCTTGGATCAATTATTCAAGGTGGGAACGTAAGGAAAGCAAGCCGTCGCCGAAATAGGAACAGTAACTCGCGTCAATCCTAAATCGATCACGTAATTTGCCGTTCCAGTTACCGCAAAGCCGCCGCACGGGGGGCTGGGCATGGTGAAGCTTGCCGAATTGCTTGGGCCAAAATACCGACTCTGAGTGTAGGAGATGGTTGTCGCTTGGTCCTTGCACTGCGTGGTGCTTCTGACCGCAGCGCAGCGCGCCCCGTCCTCGACGGCGTAATGCAGGCTGCCGACCGCCCATAGGGCCATGCACAAATAAATAATACCAATAGTGAGCAGAATGAAGATCGGCGACACTAAAGCAAATTCTATGGCCTCCGTGCCACGCTCGTCACTCCAACGATTGATACGAGAGTTGCGCATGATCAATTTAGCCGCATAAAAGCTGTCTTGGTGATCGGGGTCGTGAACGCGCCGGCAACCGTTATACCCGGAAACAAAGGGGCATACGCATACGTGGTTGCCACCGTAATATAATCCCCAGGTTGATTGCTGGGGGTGCCGGCGGCGGTGCAATCGGCTGGCTTGCTGCTGACACTGCTGACGTATTGCAGGGTGCCCGAACTGTTTACGCAATAATATCCTTCCGACGGAGAGCCGGATTGTAATTGCACATTGGCGCCAAGTGACGTGCTCGTCACGGCAGTCGTAATGTTTGTTGTAAGGTTGGGGCAATTTCCTGCCGGGAACATGGCCGGAACCTGACCCTGGGTCGGATCGCAGTTTGACCAAGCTGCTTGGACCCCCATTTGGGTCGCGTTCTCTACTTCCATGCGCTGATAAATATAAATTGAGATGTCAGCGACGTTGAGCATACCGAACGCCAGCAGTCCTAAGAAAAAAGAAAGTTCTATAGCGGAAGTACCGCGTTTGTCCGACCTAAACGTCGGGATTTTTGCGGCCACGTTTATTACGGCCTTGATAAACTTGTTTCGGCGCAAACACATGGCTCAATAGACCAATTGCACTCTGGTCGGAATGTACGCGATAGGCATGTTCGTGCCCCCCTGTTTGCAGCCGGCGCCGGCGGGACTCTGCGTGTAAATGTTGCTTGTGCCATTGATCAGGATGGTACTCGCGACCATCACAAAGCAGTCTGCCCCGTTGCTCGACTGGGCGACATCTCCACTGATCCGGACGTTTGAATTTGGCAGGTAAACTGCACCAGAAATATCCCAGGTGGGTCTGTTGCCGTTGTACTGTAAGTCAACGCCAGAGCCAGCAGGCAGATTTGGGTCTTGATAAATTGCCATGCCCGGAAACGGTGCGGTGCTGGTCGAGCTCGGCGCCTGGATGTTGATTGTCGAGCCATGAGATGAACTATCCGTTGGTATATGGTTTCCCGAAGGGGGGTTGCCAGAAAAGACGATCGTTACCGCGGAGCCATTCGACGTCCTCAGGTCGTAGCTATTGAGGTCTAGCTGCCCGTTTTCAATAACGATCACAGCCCCGGTTGTATTATCTGGGGTGTTAATAACCACATTGCTGGTAAGCTGCACGTCTCCACAGAACATTAGGCCGGGATACGAAGTACCGCTCCCGGCGCCCGTCAAAGTGTTGCTTGCGGTTATATTCAGAGAGCCATTCCATTGATTGATGGCCGTATATGAAGAGCAAGTGTCCTGCGGAATATTTGGTGCCATGTAAGCATAAGGATCAGGCACTAGGCGTATGTTTGATTTTTGTTTGTTGCCGCAGCCGCTGTTGTTGGTGTGGGCTAATCCGTAATTGGCCTGGAGGTTCGAACCGTTGCAACCGGCCGCGGCATCCGACATGACGGTGCAGCCGGTGAAGTTAGAATTAGGCGCACCATTGGTACGCAGGGCTTGGCCGATAGGGGAGAGCGCCAATAGGCAAATTACCTGCTTTATGGTGTTTTGCTGGGCGAGGGCTGTACTACTTAAAATTTTCTCCTTGACGCCGCTCACCGTCGTGTCGCCCGCATAGCCGACGACCTGGGACAACCAGAGCTGCACCATGCTGGTAATTTGGACCTGGTAGCAATTGTCGTTGTATAAAGATGAAGGGCATAGCCCAGTATTCGCCGCCACCACCGTTGGCGCCACCGTTACGTTGTTGGTGCCGTGAACAAACCCGTATTTGGCGGTAACTGCCCGAGCCTCAGCGATGTAACTGGAGCTGCCGTTCGTCGCTGCCGCTATTGCCGCCGCATCAGCAGCATTCTGCATGTACCGCGTCTGCAGATACCATTCGGTGGCCTCAAATCCCAAGCCCAAAAAGCCGACGAGGACAGGCAGCAGAAATGCCATCATCACAGCGATATTGCCGCGTTGGTCCGCGCGTAGCCCCATCAGCTCGCGGTCGAATTTTCCAAAGAAAATTCGGAAAGGTGATTGCCTTGGCAGCATAGTGTCACCCGTTTCAAACATTCCCCTGCATCTTTACAAGAATGATTTCACTAGTTTGTTTAGGCTGGATGAATAAAAATAATAAAATTCTAGCCAACTCAAATCGGTAGTTCGAACACAACATTGACGTGACGAACAGTTGGCCGCTGTCGAGCGAGATGACACCTGCAGACCAAAGGTCGGCTGTCGCAACACCACGCCCAATTTGCCCGTCACGTGCCCGCGTCAGGCGGCGGCACGTAAGCGTGCTGGCCCTTCTTGCTCCGGTCGCTGCGCTGCGCCAACACTTGCCGCAGATAGTCAATATTGGCTTTGACTTCGTTCGGCGGCAAATCGGCGCTGGCGATCTGCTCGGCCTCGGCGAAACGGCCCTGTAGGCCGACGACGAGCGCTAGGTTCTGCCGCATTTTCGGCGATGCGCCGGGACGTCCCACCGCCTGTCGCAGTGTCGCCTCGGCGCGCCGCAGGTCTTTGGCCAGGGCATAGGATAGGCCGAGATTGGAAAGGACCGAGGGTTCATTTGGCACGATCTTGAGTGCCGCCGCATAATGCTGCTGCGCTTCGGAATAGCGGCCGAGTTGATCGAGTACCGCACCTTGCGCATTGAGGATTTTCCAATCGGGTTGATCGGGCGTATGCGCGCGGCTCAAGACCTCGAGCGCCTGGTCGTAATTGCCAGCGTCGGCCAGCGCGCGTCCATAGGCACCGAGCACAGGCTTGTTGTGCGGATTGCGGATCGAAGCTTGCTCCAGCACGGCGACGGCTTGAGCACGCTGCTCGGTGGCGCGCAATGCCCGCGCATAATTGATTGCCACCTCGGGATCCGCCGGATTGTCGCGATAACGGGAGCCCCAGGTCTCGACCGATCCTTGCCCATCAGAATCGTTGTGGGGGCTACTGTTGCTGATTGAGCCGGTGATGTCGTTGCTGGTGGTGGTTTGGCAGCCGGCGGCCGCTAGGGCGAGTGCCGCTACGAAAACGGCCGAGACAAGTCCACGAGCGGCGCGCGCCGTTCCAAGACGCATCGGAGCACGCATCCGATATTGAGATTGGCGTTCCAGCGGCATCCCGCGAGCAATAAAAGACTAACCCTAATGACTGGTTAACTTGTATTCTGATGGGGCTATCGGACTTTTAATTGCGGCATGGAACTGATTCTTTCCCCCACTGAAACCACCCTACGGGCGCGCGCCCGCGCGTTTTCGCAAAACGTGGTCCGCCCGCGTGCTGCAGCCATTGACCGTGACGAACAGTACCCGTGGGATATCGTGACGGCGCTGGCGGAGGCCGGCTTCCTAGGTATGACCATTCCGCGGACGCTGGGCGGGAAGGACGCGAGCTTCTTCGACGCCGTGCTGGTGATCGAGGAGATGGCGAAGTCCTGCACCGTCACCGCGCGCATCGTGGTCGAGACCAATTTGGGCGCGATCTCCACGGTAATGGCTTACGGCAACGAGGCGCAGAAGAAGCTCGCGGCCCGTCTCGTGCTGGAAGGCGACAAGCCGGCGATCTGCATCACCGAGCCGGACGCTGGTAGCGACGCGTTGGCGATGACAACGCGCGCCGACAGACATGGCGATACATACGTCATCAACGGGCGCAAGCATTGGATCACCGGAGCTGGGGTCTCCCGGCTGCACCTGATCTTCGCACGCGTTTACGACGAGCGCGGCGAAGATCTCGGCATTGGCGGTTTCCTGGCGGTGCGCGACGAGACCAAGGGCCTGCGTTTAGCGCGGCGCGAGCTGACCATGGGTTTGCGCGGCATGCCGGAGGGCGAGCTGGTCTTCGAGAATCTCGAAGTGCCGGCCAGCATGGCACTGCTACCGCCCTCCGGACTTCGACGTGGCTTTGCTGACCTGATGAATGCCTACAACAGCCAGCGGGTTGGCGCTGGCACGGTGGCCATGGGCATCGCCGCTGGCGCGCTTGAACACGCCGTCGAATGGGCAAAAACTCGCGAGCAGTTCGGCCGGCCGATCGGCGAATTCCAGGGCTTGCAATGGATGCTCGCCGACATGCAGACGCAACTCACCGCCTCGCGGCTGATTCTCTATGCCGCGGCGCGCTCGCACGGGCCGGACGGCAGTGCCTTTCCCGATCCGATGCTGGCGGCGCAGGCGAAGATCTTCGCGGCGGACACCGCGCTCAAGATCGTCAACGACGCGTTGCAATTCTTCGGCGCGCGCGGTTATTCGCGCGAACTGCCGCTGGAACGCATGGCGCGCGATGTGCGCATGTTCTCGATCGGCGGCGGCACCACGCAGGTACTGCGCACCTTGGTCGCCTCCAAAATGCTGGGCTGGAAACTGCCGCAAACGCGCGACGGCTATCGCCCCAAACCCTCAATGCCCGACGCGGCGGAGTAACCATGCATCCCATCTTCGCCAGCGCCGGCGAGCAAGCACTTCCGATCCTCTTCGTCACCGCCGCCACCTTCGAAAAGACGATCGAGAACATCGACGACCGCGAACGCGCGTTCGTGCTTGCGGTAGGCTATGAGCCAAAGCCCGGACACCATCTGATCGTTTCTGCCTCGGACGGCAAACTGGCCGGCGTGCTATTTGCCATCGAAAATGCGGACGAGCCGGTGAAAGACCTGTTCCGGCCAGGCCAATTGTCCAGCCTGCTGCCGTCGGGCACCTACCGTTTCGCCAACCCGCCGCATGATGCGCGCCTGGCAGCGCTCGCCTTCGCGCTCGGCGCCTATCAATTTACGCGCTACCGCAAAGGCGATAACCGCAATGTGCGGCTGGTCGTGCCCGACAACGTGGACGGTGACGACTTGACGCGCATTGTCGAGGCCGTCTCGCTGGCACGAGATCTAATCAACGCCCCTTCGAACGACATGGGTCCGGCCGAGCTGGAAGACGCCGCGCGCACAGTGGCCAAGCGGTTTGACGCCAGCATCGAGGTCACTACCGGCGAAGAGCTCGCCAAGAAGTTTCCGCTGGTGCATGCCGTTGGTGCGGGATCGACACGTGCGCCACGACTGCTCGATTTCAGCTGGGGTAAAGAAAGCGACCCGAAAGTCACGCTGGTCGGGAAAGGCGTTTGTTTCGATAGCGGCGGACTCGACATCAAGCCCGAGTCCAGCATGCTCAACATGAAGAAGGACATGGCCGGCGGCGCCACCGCCTTGGCGCTGGCACACATGGTCATGTCACGCGAGCTTAAGGTACGGCTGCGCGTCATCATACCGGCCGTAGAAAATTCGATTTCGGGCACCAGTTTCCGGCCGCGCGACATCTACACGTCGCGCAAGGGCATCAGCGTCGAGATCGGCAATACCGATGCCGAGGGCCGGCTTATCCTCGCCGACGCGCTGACGCTGGCCGACGAGGACCAGCCGGCGCTGGTGGTCGATTTCGCCACGCTCACCGGCGCCGCGCGCGTCGCGCTCGGGCCGGACGTGCCGCCGTTCTTCACCGACGATGATGCGCTCGCCGAAGAGCTCATGCGCTGCGCGGTGGCCGAAAGCGACCCGCTCTGGCGTATGCCGCTGTGGCGGCCCTACGAATCGATGCTCGATTCCAAGGTGGCCGACACCAACAATGTCGGTAGCGGTGGCCAGGGCGGCGCTATCACCGCGGCGCTATTCCTGCGCAAGTTCGTTACCGCGAAGTCGTGGTTGCATCTCGACATTTTCGCTTGGACGCCGGCGGCCAAGCCGGGCCGGCCGGAAGGCGCCGAACTGCAGTCGGCACGTGCGCTTTATGCGCTGCTTTGCGCGCGTTATTCCTGATCCATGGTGGCGCTCGACCCCCGCATCAATCCGTTCCGCCCAGAGATCGCCGCGGATTATCTTAAAGGACAGGTCGAGGCCGCGCGCTTCGTTGAAGGCGTGCGCCACGAGGTAATCGAACCGATCGCCGAGCTTCGCCAGACTGCCTCGGAGGAGGCGCGGCTCCTTACCGAGGCGCTGATCGGCGAATGCTTTATTGTCTACGAGGCAACCGACAAAGGCTGGGCTTGGGGTCAGCTTGAGACCGACGGTTATGTCGGCTGGTTGTCCGCCCATGCGTTGGCCAAACCCGGAAAGGCGCCGACGCACAAAGTGTCGGTGCCGCGCGCTCTCGCCTTCGCCGGCCCGGACATCAAGCTGTCGCCAGCGACGGCCTTGCCGATGGGGGCGCGGCTCGCCGTCGCCCACCAGGACGAGCGCTTCGCGGTCACCGCCAATGGCTGGCACGTGCCAACAATCTATCTGGCGCCAATCAAGGCGAGACGGCTGGATTTCGTTGCCGTCGCCGAGGAATTTCTGCATACGCCCTACCTGTGGGGTGGTAAGACCTCGCTTGGCATCGATTGCTCCGGGCTGATACAGGTCGCGCTGCACGCCGCCGGCATTGCCTGTCCGCGTGACAGCGACATGCAGGAGCTCGCGCTCGGCAAAACGTCCCCTCTCGGCGAACTGCGGCGTGGCAACTTGGTTTTCTGGAGAGGCCATGTTGCCATCGCGCGCGATCCTGAAACGTTAATCCACGCCAATGCCCATCACATGGCGGTGGCGATTGAGCCGGCAGCCGACGCCATCGCCCGCATCAAGGCGGCGGGGAGCGAAATTACAAGCGTGAAGCGGATCTAGCGCAACAGTTCCGTGAGGCGAGCGCGGTTGAGTGCCAGCCATTGCAGCGCGATGACCAGCAGGCCATTGCAGACCGTTCCGCGCGCCAGAGCACCAAGCGCTGCGTCAATCGAGACACGGATCGTCTCGATCTGCTCGCCTTCCGACGCGGCACCGCTGCGGGCTGGTACGCGCTCGGCATCGATGGCGGTAAGAAAGACCGTAACCATCTCGTCGGTGATCCCCGGCGTGGTCATGAAACTGAATAATTCGATCAGCTTCGCCGGGACGACGCCGATCTCTTCCTGGCACTCGCGCCGCGCTGTCTGCTCGAGCGATTCGCCCACCTCCGCTCGTCCGGCCACGGTCTCGACCATATCGCCGCAGCCATCAGCGAGATGCGCCGGCAGTCGGAATTGCCGGATCAATAGGACCTCGCCCCGCGCCAGATCAACCGGCAACACCGCCACCACCCTGCCGGCCAGTAAAATGTCGCGCGTCTGTAGCACCGTGACATCCGGCCCCTTAAGCGTCACGCGATAGCGTTGATAAGGCAGGAAGCCTTTCGCCAGCAGTTCCGGCGCCGAGACCGCGACCTCGGCGGAACGATCAGCCAGCTTGTATTCGTCAGCCATGTTTATTGCGCCACCAAGCCTTCGGGCGAGGTCTCAAGCTTGAAGGCCGCGGCAAAAAGTGCACGGGTGTAGTCGCTCTTCGGATTCTTGAACAAATCCGCCGCGGTGCCCTCCTCCACCATCTTGCCGTTTCGCAGCACCAAGAGGTGACTCGCTAGCGCCGCTACCACGCGTAAATCGTGCGAGATAAACATGTAGGTTAGGTCGCGCCGCTTCTGTAGGTCGCGCAGCAGATCGACCATCTGCGACTGGATCAACATGTCAAGCGCGCTGGTTGGCTCATCGAGCACGATGAAGGTTGGCTCAAGCACCAGCGCGCGCGCGAGTGCGATGCGCTGGCGCTGGCCGCCAGAGAATTCGTGCGGATAACGGAAGCGTGTTTGCGGATCAAGCCCAACGTCGGTGAGCGCCGCCACCACGCGGCGCTCGTGCTCCGCTGGCGCTAGATTCGGGTGATGCACCCAGAGGCCCTCCTCGATGATGTCGGACACCGACATGCGCGGGCTGAGCGAACCGTAAGGATCCTGGAAAACAATCTGCATGTTGCGACGATAGGGCCGCATCTCCTTGAACTTCAGTCCCTGGATCGTGTGACCCATGAACACCACCGGCCCGTTCGAGGAGATCAGCCGCAAGATCGCGAGGCCAAGCGTAGTCTTGCCGGAGCCGGACTCGCCAACCACGCCCAGCGTCTCGCCCTTGCGCACCTCGACACTGATGCCATCCACCGCCTTGATGTGGCCGACGATCCGGCGCAGCACGCCGCGCTTGATCGGAAACCAGACTTTGAGGTCGTTCGTCGAGACCACCACAGGTTCGTCTGGTTGTGGCGGTGCCGGATCCGGCTTGGGCTCGGCGGCGAGCAGCGCGCGCGTGTAGGTATGTACCGGCGCTGTGAATACACGCTCGACATCGCCCTGCTCGACGATCTTGCCCTTCTGCATCACGCAGACGCGGTCGGCAATCTTGCGCACGATGCCGAGGTCGTGGGTGATGAACAGCATCGACATGTGAAGCCGCGTCTGCGTGTCCTTGAGCAGCTTTAAGATCTGTGCTTGAACCGTCACGTCGAGCGCGGTGGTCGGCTCATCGGCAATCAGCAAGTCCGGCTCGTTCGCCAAAGCCATTGCGATCATCACGCGCTGGCGCTGACCGCCGGAGAGCTGGTGCGGATAGCTCGCCAGCCGCCCTCTCGGATCGTGAATACCGACCTGGCCGAGCAGATCGACGATCCGCCGGCGCGCCGCCTCCCCCGTAAGTCCCTGGTGCAGCAATAATATCTCGCCGATCTGTTTCTCGATCGTGTGCAGCGGATTGAGCGAGGTCATTGGCTCCTGGAAGATGATTGTGATGTCGTTGCCGCGCACATGGCGAATCTCGGACTCCGACATTGTCAGCAGCTCGCGGCCCTGAAACTTGATCGAACCGGACGGATGATGCGCGGCTGGATATGGGAGCAGTTTCATGACCGAGAGCGCTGTCACCGATTTCCCTGACCCGGACTCACCGACCAGCGCGACAGTTTCGCCCTTGCCGATGTTGAACGAGACGCGGTCAACCGCCAGCACCTCGCGCTTGCCGCGGCCGAAAGCGACCGCGAGGTCGCCCACCGACAGAAGGTTTTCTTTTGCTGTGCTCATCGGAACGTCTTTCTGGGATCGAAGGCGTCGCGCACCGCTTCGCCGATGAAGATCAAGAGCGACAGCATGATCGCGATCGAGAAGAAGCCGGTAAGACCGAGCCACGGTGCCTGCACGTTGGCCTTGCCCTGCGACAGCAATTCGCCGAGCGAGGGCGAGCCCGGCGGCAGGCCGAAGCCAAGGAAGTCGAGGGCGGTCAGGGTCATCACCGACGACGACAAGATGAACGGCAGGAACGTCATCGTTGCCACCATGGCGTTGGGCAACAGGTGGCGGAAAATGATCACCGCGTTCGACACGCCAAGCGCCCGCGCCGCCTGAATGTATTCAAAATTGCGTCCGCGCAAGAATTCCGCGCGCACGAGCCCTACCAGCGACACCCACGAGAATAGCAACAGAATCCCAAGCAGCACGAAGAAGCCCGGCACCAGCACCGAAGAAATGATCAACAGCAGATAGAGCGACGGGATCGACGTCCAGATCTCGATGAAGCGCTGAAACAAGAGATCGACCCAGCCGCCGAAATAGCCCTGAACCGCACCGGCCGCGACGCCGATCGCGGACGACACGATGGTGAGGCACAGCCCGAACAACACGGAGATACGGAAACCGTAGATCAGCCGCGCTAACACGTCGCGCCCACCATCGTCGGTGCCGAGCCAGTTGTACTCGAGCTCGCCGCATTTGGCGAAGCCATGGCTGGCGGCAAACTCGCAATCCTGCTGCGTCAGTGCCCAGGTCGGCTTGGACGGGAAAGGCGACGGCGGCTTGCTGACCTGCGTGTTGTAGGAGAAGCGGATCGGCGGCCAGACCACGGTGCCGCCCTCCTTTTGAATGAGACCCATAAGATAGTCGTCGCGATAGTCGGCCGCGGTGCCGAACAGATTCGGATCCTTGTCCCTGGCGAAAGCCGTGTCGGGATAGGTCACGATCGCGGGAAAAAACCATTGGCCGTTGACGTGAATGAAGATCGGCTTGTCGTTGGCGATGAACTCCGCAAACAGCGACACAAGGAACAGTCCGAGGAAAATCCATAACGACCAGAAGCCGCGCCGGTTGACCTTGAAATTGTCCCAGCGCCGGCGGTTGAGCGGCGACAGCGCAAAGCGCGGCTCGGCCATCGACTCCACAAGGGCCGCCGGGGCATTGGCGGCGAGCTCGGTCAGATCGCGGCGGGTCGGCGCGTCCACCTCAAACCTCCCGCGTTTCGAAATCGATGCGCGGATCGATCCAGGTGTAGGTCAGGTCGGAGATCAGGTTCACGATCACGCCGATAAGCGAGAAGATGTAAAGCGTCGCGAACACCACCGGATAGTCGCGGTTAAGCACGCTTTCGAAGCCGAGCAGGCCAAGTCCGTCAAGCGAGAAGATCGTCTCGATCAGCAGCGAGCCGGTGAAGAAGGCGTGCACGAAGGCACCGGGAAATCCGGCAATGACGATCAGCATGGCGTTGCGGAATATGTGCCCGTACAGCACCTGATTGCGCGTGCAGCCCTTGGCGCGGGCGGTGAGGACGTATTGCTTACGGATCTCCTCGAGGAACGAATTCTTAGTCAGCAGCGTCATGGTGGCGAAGGCGGACAGCGCCATCGACACGATCGGCAACGTCAGGTGCCAGAAATAATCGGGAATCTTCTGCCACCACGGCAGCTGATGCCAGTTCTCCGATACGAGGCCGCGCAACGGAAACCAATCGAAGAACGAGCCGCCGGCGAAGAGGATGATGAGCAGGATGGCGAACAGGAAGCCGGGGATGGCGTAGCCGATGACGATGACGCTCGATGTCCACGTGTCGAAGCGCGACCCGTCCTCGACCGCTTTGTGGATGCCAAGCGGGATCGAGATCAGGTAGGTGAGCAGCGTCATCCAGATGCCGAGCGACATCGACACCGGCAGCTTTTCCTTGATCAGCTGCATTACGCTGACATCCCGGAAGTAGCTCTTGCCGAAATCGAAGCGGACATAATTCCACAGCATGATGCCAAAGCGCTCGTAGGCTGGCTTGTCGAAGCCGAACTGTTTCTCCAGCTTCTTTATGAAGTCCGGATCGAGCCCTTGCGCGCCGCGATATTTCGAGGTCACGGCATCGACACCGGAGCCGCCCTGCACAGCTCCGCGACTGCCGAAATCGCCGCCGGGCGAGCCAGAGATGCGCGAGGTGGCGCCCGTGTCACTGCCGGTGAGCTTTGCAATCACCTGTTCGACCGGACCGCCGGGTGCGAATTGCACCACGACAAAGGCCACCAGCATGATGCCGAGCATAGTCGGCACCATGAACAAGATGCGGCGGATGATGTAGGCGGCCATGGAGCTATCAGTATGTTATTCCGGGGCGACGCGAAAGTTCCGCCCTGGGCTCCATAACTATAACCCGCCAACGGGCGATTGTTCGCCGGTTCTAGCCGCGCTTTTCCAGTTTGGTCGCCTTATCGCGGTCGTACCACCAGGTATCCGGAATGCCGCGGAAATAGCGCGGTTGCGCAGGCGGACGGCCGAACACGTCCCAAAAGGCGATCCGATGGGCGGGCAGGTACCAGTGCGGGACCCAGTAGCGCCCTGCGCGGATGACGCGGTCGAGCGCGCGACAGGCAGTGGTGAGCTCGTCCCGCGTCTTGGCGCCGATAATGATGTCGATGAGGGCATCAACCGCCGGATCGGCGATGCCGGCGAGATTTTGTGCGCCCTTGGTTGCGGCGGCTCGCGATGAAAAATAATTACGCAGCGAATCGCCCGGCGTCGACGGAAAGCTGAAACGCTCCACCGTAACGTCGAAATCGAAACCGTCGACGCGCGCGCGATATTGCACCGGGTCGACGACCCGCAGGCTGGCGGCAATACCGAGCGTACCGAGATTTCTGATGTAGGGCAGATGGTGTGGTGTGAAGGTCTGCTCGTCGACCAGAAATTCGACGCTGACCGGCGTTCCATCCGGCAGCACGCGCTTGCCGTGCTTGAGCACTATACCCGCCTCCTCTAGTAATTGCGCAGCGCGGCGCAGCCATCGGCGATCCTGACCACTGCCGTCGGTAACCGGTGGCACATAGGGCTCGCCAAAGACCTCGTCCGGTAGCTTGCCGCGAAACGGCTCAAGCAACGCGAGTTCGGCGGCGTCGGGTCTGCCTTGCGCCATGAGTGGCGAATTCTGAAACACCGACACTGTGCGCTCGTAGGCGCCGTACATGATGTTCTTGTTGGTCCATTCGAAGTCGAAGGAGTCGATCATCGCCTCGCGTAGCCGCCGGTCTTTGAATTGCGTGCGGCGCGTGTTCATGAACCAGCCCTGCGCGCCGGAGAGCGTGGCGTCGGGAATTTGATCGCGCTTGACGCGGCCGTCCTGAAAAGCCGGGAAGGTATAGCGCGTCGCCCACGTGCGCGAGGTGAACTCTTCGCGGAATAGGTAATTTTTCGCGGTGAACCCTTCGAACCCGACGTCACGATCGCGATAATATTCGTAGCGGATGATATCGAAGTTGTTCACGCCGCGAGACACCGGTAGGTCAGCGCCCCACCAGTCCTTCACCCGCTCAAATTCGATGAAGCGCCCAGGCTCGAAACGCCCGACCTTGTAGGGGCCGCTGCCGAGCGGCGCTTCCAGCGTCGATTGGTCGAACGGCTGCTTGGCGTAATAGGCGCGCGAGAAGATCGGCAGACCAGCAACGAACAGCGGCACGTCGCGGCCGCGTTTTTCGGAAAAGCGGACCACCGCGGTTCGCTCATCAGCCGCCTCGGCGCCTTTGAAGTCGCGCAGATTCTGGCTGATGATCGGATGCCCCTTCTCCTTCAACGTGTTGAACGAGAAGGCGACGTCCTGCGCAGTGATAGGCGTGCCATCGTGAAATTTGGCCTCCGGCCGTAACGTAAAGCGATAAGTCAAGCCGTCGTCGGAGATGACGACGCCGCGCGCGGCCAGACCATACATGGCGTCCGGCTCATCCCCCGAGCGCACCATCAGCGCCGCGAAGGTCAGCTCCATGCCGAGCGCGCCCTCGCCCTTGAGAATGAAGGCGTTGAGCGAATTGAACGTCTGGAATGAACCGTTGAAGCCGCGCTGGCTGACGATTTCCGAATACGTGCCGCCCTTCGGCGCGTCGACGTTGACGTAACTGAAATGTGCGAAGTCGGGCGGATAGCGCAAATCGCCGAAGGCGGACATGCCGTGGCGCTCGGTCGCTTGCGCGAAGGTGGACATTGGCAGCCTTGCCGCGACGAGAGCGCCGGCCGACAAGCCGAGAACCTTGCGGCGGCTGATCATCCCGTCAGGACCGCTGCGGCAGCTTGGCCGCCTTTTCAGCGTCCCACCACCAGATCGTGGGGAATCCCGACAGCCCATATTTCGGCAGCGTGGTTGGTCGGCCGAAGCGATCCCAACGCGCCGTGCGCACCACGCTGGATGTCCATTGCGGCACGACGTAGAAATTCCACAGCAGCACGCGGTCGAGCGCGTGAGTGGCGGCGACCAGCTCCGCGCGGTCCTTCGAGAAGATGACGCGATTGATCAGCTCGTCCACCGCGGGATTCTTGATGCCGACCAGGTTGCGCGATCCCGGCTGGTCCGCAGCTTGCGATCCCCAATAGCCACGCTGCTCGTTCCCGGGCGAGAGCGACTCACCCCAGTTGGCAACGATAATGTCAAAATCGAATTGCCGCAGGCGGTTTTCGTATTGCGCTGAATCGACCGTTCGCACCGCCACGTCCATACCCAGGCGTTCCAGCGACGGCTTGAAGAACAGGACGATGCGTTCGGTCGTCGGGTCTTCGGCGAGGAATTCAACGCTGAACGGCTCGCCGGTCTTGGCGTGAACGAGCTTGGTATCGCGGATCTCGTAGCCGGCGTCGCGCAACAACGCGACCGCCTCGCGTAAGTTGTTGCGCACCTTCTGCGGATCGCCGCCGACCGGATTGGTGTAGGGGTGCGTGAACAGCTCCGGTGGCACCTTGTCTTTCACCGTCTCCAAGATCACAAGCTCCTGGCCCTCAGGTACGCCCGAGCAGGCAAGCTCAGTGCCTTGGAAATAGCTGGAGATCCGCTGGTACAGGCCGAAGAAAATCTGCCGGTTCATCTCCTCGAAATCGAAGCCGAAATTGAAGGCGCGGCGCACGCGCGGATCCTGGAATTTCGGCCGGCGGATATTGAAGGCGAACGCCTGCATCACGCCGATATTGCGGATCGGAAATTCCTCCATCACCACTTTCTTGTCGCGCACGGCGGGAAAATCGTAGGCAGTCGCCCAATTCTTGGCGCTGTTCTCGGTGCGATAGTCGACCTGATCGGCCTTGAAGGCCTCCAGCGCGACCGTAGAGTCGCGGTAATATTCGTAGCGCATCTGCGCGAAATTATTGGTGCCGATATTTACGTTGAGGTCCTTGCCCCAATAATCGGCGACCCTCTCGTAGACGAGTGTGCGCCCGGCGATGAACTCCTTCAGCCGAAAGGGGCCTGAGCCGAGCGGCGGCTCGAGTGTTGTCTGTGTGACGTCGCGCTTGCGGCCCGAGCTGTCGGTGGCTTCCCACCAATGCTTCGGTAGAATCGGCAACTGACCGACGATCTGCGGCAGCTCGCGGTTGCCCGGTCCATCGAAAGTGAAGGTGATGTCGCGCTCGCCGGATTTCTCCGCTTTGGTGACGTGGCGGTAATAGGCTCCGAGCTCCGGACTGTTCTCTTTCCAGGCAAAGAAGGAAAAGATCACGTCATCGGGCGTAACCGGCTCGTCGTCGTGCCAATGCGCATTGGCGCGCAGTCGGTAGGTGACAGACGAACGGTCCTCCGGGAAGCTGACGGCTTCCGCAAGCAACCCATACTCGGTCGACACCTCATCAAGCGCCGGCGTCATCAGCGACTCGGTGATCAGCTCGGTACCCATGGCCAGGCTGCCCTTCACTCCGGCAACCACCTGATTGAAATTGTCGAAAGTACCGAACGCGATCCGCCGCACGGTGCCGCCCTGCGGCGCGGATGGATTGACGTAGTCGAAATGCTTGAAGCCCGGCGGATATTGCGGCTCGCCGAAGAGCGAGAGGCCATGTTTCCATTGCCGCCCCTGTGCCGCGGCGCTGACGCTGAATGTCTCTGCGCCGAGCGCACCGAACGCCGGCGCAGCCAGCACGGCGGCGGTGCTGTGCAATACCGAACGGCGCGTTAGTTTCATTGGCAGGCTCCGGTACGCTCCTGTTGCAATTGCGGGGGATTGCAATTGCGGGGGATTATGTCGGTTTTTCGGTCCTCGGCCAGCGTCCGCACCCGAAATCCCCCTCGAGTATTAAACAAAACGGCCAGGCGCAAAGCCCGGCCGCATCACATCTGCGCTAACGCCTACTTTTTCTGCTCGGCCGGCTGATTGGCCGCCGCCTTCGGCAGCGGCTGCGGATTGTCCGATAGCGTATGCAGGAAGGCGATGATGTCCGCGCGCTGATTGCCGCGCGGCAGGCCAGCGAACGTCATGGCCGTGCCGTTCATGGAGCCGCGCGGATTGGCCAGAAACTTGTTGAGCTCATCATCCGTCCAGGTGCCGCCTTTGGCCTTCATGGCGGCGGAATAGTTGAAGCCCGCCTCGGAGGCGCGCTGCCGACCGACGATGCCCCAGAGATTGGGACCGACGCGGTTCGGCTCACCCTTCTGGAAGGTATGGCACGCTTGGCACTGCTTGGCCGTCGCCTGGCCCCGCTCGGCGGAGGCGGAAGCGAGCAACGTCTCGATCGGCTGCTCCTGCTCCTTTGGCGCGCTCGGACCAGCCGCGCCCGTCTCCTTGACGGCGATCGCGTAGCCGGCCTTGGCCGGCTTCTCTGGTGCAAAGATCGCGTTGGCGCCGATATTGAGCGCAAGCGTCACTAGGCAGGTGCCGAGGATGGCGCCAAGGATTTTGTTCAACTCGAACGAATTCATCGAAAAAAGGACTCCCAGAAGGGGCGCGAGTCGGGGTTAGACGGATGGCCGTCGGGGTCCCAGACGGCGGCGGACAGATACCGTTTTGCCTCCGGTCTGGCAACCCGTATAAGCGCGGCGGCATGCACAGGACCGCCACCATCATCCTGATCCCGGCCCGCATGGCCTCCACCCGCCTGCCCGGCAAGCCGCTGGCCGACATCCACGGGTTGCCGATGATCGTGCACGTGCTGCGTCGCGCGCGTGCCGCCCAGATCGGCGAGGCAGTGGTGGCAACCGATTCCGAGGCGGTCGCTGCGGCGGTGGAAAAGTCAGGTGGGCGCGCGATCATGACCCGCGCCGATCACGTTTCCGGCTCCGACCGCGTCTACGAGGCGCTGGAAGCGCTCGATCCCGAGCACCGTATCGGCGTCGTGGTCAATGTGCAGGGCGATCTGCCGACCATCGAACCCGCCGATATCCGTGCGGTTCTCGCGCCGCTCGCCGATCCCGCCGTTGATATCGCGACCCTCGCCGCGGTCATCGCCGACCCGGCCGAGCGCAGCAATCCAAACGTAGTGAAAGTGTCAGGCAAGATGGTCGCACCCGACCGCATGCACGCGGCGACATTTACCCGCGCCGATGCCACCGGTCCGGGCCCGCACTATCATCACATCGGGCTTTACGCTTACCGGCGCGCCGCGCTGGAGCGCTACGTCAAGCGTCCGCCGTCGGCCAACGAGCAGCGCGAGAAGCTTGAGCAACTACGCGCGCTCGATGCCGGAATGCGCATCGACGTCGCCATCGTCAAGAGCGTGCCGCTAGGCGTCGATACGCCGGAAGAGCTCGCCAAAGCGCGCAAAATGCTCGGTGGTTGACTCGAAACGGAAGGTCTCGCAAGGAACGTGCTTGATAGGTGGGCTATGGCCAAGAAAAAGATCATTTTCCAGGGCGAACCGGGTGCGAATTCACATCTCGCCTGTCGCGAAGCCTATCCTGATCACGAGCCGGTGCCCTGCCCGACCTTCGAGGACTGCTTCTTCGCGCTTTCAGGCGGCGACGTCGATCTCGGCATGATCCCGATCGAAAATTCTGTCGCTGGCCGCGTCGCCGACATTCATCACCTGATGCCGACATCGAAGCTGCACATCGTTGCCGAGTGGTTTTTGCCGATCCGCAACCAACTGATGGCGCCAGAGGGCGCCACATTGAAAAGCATCAAGTCCGTAGAAAGCCACGTGATGGCGCTCGGCCAGTGTCGCAAGATCATTCGTCAGCTGAAGCTCAAGCCGATCGTCGCCGCCGACACCGCCGGTTCCGCGCGCGAGGTCGCCGAGAGCAAGGACGTCACACGCGCGGCCATCGCGTCGCGGTTAGCGGCGGAGATTTACGGCCTCAATATCCTCAAGGAGAATGTCGAGGACGAAACCAGTTCGACCACCCGCTTCGTCGTGCTCTCAAAGGAAAAGAAGTGGGCGAAGCCCGACAACAGAAAAGTCATCACCACTTTCGTGTTTCGCGTGCGCAACGTTCCAGCCGCGCTTTACAAGGCGCTCGGCGGCTTCGCCACCAACGGCGTCAACATGACCAAGCTCGAGAGCTACATGATCGGCGGCAATTTCTTTGCCACCCAGTTCTACGCCGACGTCGAGGGTCACCCAGATGACCGTGCGCTTGTGCTCGCGCTCGAGGAGCTCGCCTTCTTCTCCAAGGAACTCACGATCCTCGGCGTCTACGCCGCGCATCCTTTCCGCGAGACTTTCAAGGAAGAGACCGACTGAAACCTCGAGCGCCGGGTATGAGCACAGAACCCCAAAAAGTCGCGCTGGTGACCGGGGCTGCACGTGGCATCGGGCTTGCCACGGCCAAACGTTTCCTGGCCGACGGCTGGAGCGTCGCGCTGCTCGACATCGATGGCGACAATCTCGGTCGCACCTTCACGGTGCTGGCAAAGCCTACCACAACGGTGGCGATAACCTGTGACGTGGCCGACGCGGCGGGCGTGTCGCGCGCGGTTGAAGCGATCGGCCAGAAATTTGGCCGCCTTGATGCGCTGGTTAACAATGCCGGCATCGCGATTTTCAAGCCGATCCTCGAGGTAACCTACGAGGATTGGTCGCGCGTGCTGGCGGTCAACCTCACCGGCCCGTTCCTTTGCACACAGGCGGCAGCACCATTGTTGCGCGACTCGGGCGGTGGCGCCATCGTCAACATCACCTCCATCTCGGGCTTGCGCGCCTCCACTCTGCGCACGGCCTACGGTACCAGCAAAGCGGGCCTTGCGCATCTCACTCAGCAGCAGGCAATCGAGCTTGCGCCCCTCGGCATCCGCGTCAATGCCGTGGCGCCGGGGCCGGTCGACACGGCGATGGCCAAAGCGGTGCACACGGCGGAAATCCGCGCTGCCTACCACGACGCGATTCCGCTCAACCGCTACGGCCTGGAGAGCGAACTGGCCGAGGTGATCTTCTTCCTGTGCAGCGAGCGAGCGAGCTATATCACCGGCCAGACGCTGGCGGTCGACGGCGGATTCGAGGCGACCGGCATCGGCCTGCCGGCATTGCGCGGAGTGCGGCGCAACGGCTAGCCTTCCTGCAGAGCATTACGCGGCGACGGCCGCTTAACAAAAACCGGGTGAGGACGTCATGCGAACCATGGTGCGCGTGCTCGTTTTCTGCATTGCGATCTTCACCGGCGGAAGCGCCGGCGCGCAGAGCTACCCAAACCATCCGGTGCGCATGGTGGTCGGCTTCACCGCCGGCGGCCCGACCGATGTCATTGCCCGCATCGTGGCGGAGAAATTGTCCGCTTCGCTCGGCCAGCAATTCTACGTCGAGAACAAGCCTGGCGCCGGCAGCAACATCGCCAGCGCCGAAGTGGCGAAGGCACCGCCGGACGGCTACACACTGACCGTGGTAAGCACCGGCTTCATGGTAAACATGAGCCTTTACGCCAACGTGCCCTATGACGCGGTGAAGGATTTCGCGCCGGTTACTATGGTCGCCTTCTCGCCGAACGTAATTACGGTCAATCCGTCGGTGCCGGCGAAGAACGTGAAGGAGCTGATTGCGCTTATCAAGGCCAACCCGGGCAAATACAGCTTCGCGGGGCCCGGCATCGGCTCGACGCCGCATCTGTCGGGTGAATTGTTCAAGCAAATCTTTGGACTCGACATGGTGCACGTGCCGTTCCCCGGCGCGGCGCAGGCGGTTCAGTCGACCGTCGGCGGTCACACGCAGATCGCCTTCACGGCGCTGCCGCCCGCG
>Ga0207821_1000031_pt1 | contig 21047 bp, 22 predicted proteins | sample LuqExpMetageno53_FD_187811 | JGI IMG/M metagenome (GOLD analysis project Ga0207821, IMG submission 187811) | Tropical forest soil microbial communities from Luquillo Experimental Forest, Puerto Rico - Sample 53 (SPAdes) | ecosystem: Environmental > Terrestrial > Soil > Tropical forest ... | reverse complement strand
CATGGCTTAATGATGCTGATCTGAGTAAGAAAATGAAAAGTTACACCGACCAACATGTCGCGGCTGCGTCTGAGTACGCGGAGAAACTGACCCGAGCTAAGGACTTCCCGGACTTCTTGCGGATGCAAAGCGAGTTCATGCAGGCGCAATGGAAAGCGTTCAGCGAGCAGGCGAAGGGCTTTGGCGAGGCAGTGACCAAAAGCGCCACGAGTGCGTTCAAGGGTTCCACCTGAGTGAGGTGAGATTAGCGTTTTCCAAGGGCTTTTGATTTTCCCTTTGACCATTTCTTGATCGGTCATTGGGGAGGATTTCAACGCGGCGGACACAAAGTTTAAGGATCTGCCTTCGGGTTATTTCGATCCGCAGAGGCCGCGCCGAGTTCCTACGTGCGTTCGCATCAGCAGGCAACAGGGCTACAGCGAAGGCGGTCCCAACCGAAGCGTCAGCGGTTTGCGCTCGATCAGGACCGCCCCGAGCAGAGGCGTCGCCCGCCCCGCTCCGAGCAGCACTTAAGCCCTGATCGTTCGCACCGATATTGTCCTAAGGGGAATCCGAAACGCAGGCGGCGTTGCCCGTAAGGACAGTAACAGGCCACGCGATCTGCGCCCATAAATCTGCCCCTGAATAAGGGCGGACCCCACACCCAACCTCCGCCAGCCCTTATCTACACTGCGAGATCGCCGGGGGTCCCCTCCTATTGTGGCGGTCTCATTTTTTTGCCTTGCCGGCCCGAGCTGGGCGGCAATACGGATCATCGAGAGTACTTCTAGGGTACAAGCCTCGTTTATGCCGCCACCGATTCATATGAGACGGTAGTCTCAAAGGCATAATCGCACGCCTCGCATTTCCAAAGATGTCGCACTGAGTTTTGGTCGAGATATTCCGACCACTCCGGCAGGTAGAGTTGCTCGCCGCATCGGGCGCATTCGATCATTGAGCGTGAACGGGTGGCGGTGGTGCGAAATGGCATCAAGCGTTCCTCTCGGCGAAAGGGCCGCACGTTTGACGAGCAGCGTTTTGGTGGATTTTGCAAACTTCAGGTGAGTTCAGACGTTCCGTGCATTTGGTAACTGACGGACCTAGCATTTGCACTCACCTTCCGTTGCAGGCGGAAGCACGACTGGTCTCTCAACGACGTTCAAAAACTTCAAGAGGAGCCGACCGCCTCAGAGCCGCCGATTGCGGGGAATCCGGGGGGATGGGACGGGGTTCGCAATCGATTTTCAGGGCCAAGAGGCGGCCGACTTGGAGCAACGTTAGAACGCGTAGGGGCAATCAAGCCAGTATACGTTGGTTTAGATCTCCGCCCTTTTTTTATACTTAGGTGCAATACGACGGAACAGGCCAACAATATCGGATGGACGTTGTAAAAGCGGGAGTATCGCATGAGAAAATTCGTGTTCCGTTGGCATGTTAATGGACACAAGTTTTGCCGGGCATTTGATGGCTTTTCAGGATAGCTACGTAACCCCATTTGGGGCTCGAACGGTTGTACACGGCGGAGGTCCGCCGCCCTGTGGCGCGTACTACCCGACTGTTACGTATGGCCCAGGAAATCGTCGTTGCGTTTCGCAGCTCGTGCAATTGCCGAGCGGTTTGGTGGCAACCGGCGAAGTGGTGCGAGATTATTAAATTAAATTGACAGCTGACCGCGCGGAACGTCGCGCGCTTTCGAAGTCCAAGAGCTGAAGGAATTAAAGCATACGGGAGGGCGACGTCCCCAAAGAGGGTGCGGTCATCCAGGATCTGTCATGAAGCCCCAAATTGCGATCAGGGTCGCAACGACGAGGGCGACCCACGAAACTGACATCGATATTGAGTGCGGCCCAATCTGCACTTCCCATCGCTTGATTAGTCTCACGGCATGCAGGAGCGCAACTATCGCGAAAATCAGTGCCGTAATTGCCGTATAATAGTTCGGCACTTTATTTATCCCCTAAGTGTTACGGTGGCGGCGGTGGTGGCTGTGGCGGCCGTGGTGGTGGCTGTGGCGGCGGTGCTGGTGGTTTTGGCACACCCCCGGTCTTTTTCGTTACACTGCGATAATTCCTCTTATGCCAGTAAAGGTCTCGTGCGAGGCCCACCATGTTGCAGGTGTAATCGGGGAGTAACGTCGTCGAATCGGTCATGCTCTCCGGCTCCTAGGCAGAACCGCCGCACGCAAAGGTCGAGTACACTCTACAACAAAACTTCAGAATCAACTACTCGGGTAGCGGCGAGCATTGGAAAACAAAAGACGCCCGCATCTAGCGTCGGCCTTGGCAGGGAGCAGGGATGGGTATAGCAAGCTGGACGTAAGCGAAAAAAGGAACGCGTCATGGCAATATTTCGTTTTGAATTGGTTTCGCCGGAAAGGCTACTGTTTGCCGGTGACGTTGAGCAGGTAGACGTGCCCGGCGTTGAGGGCGACTTCGGCGTGTTAGCCGATCACGCGCCTTTGGTTACAACGCTGCGACCTGGCATCCTAACCGTGCATACGGCGGACGCACCGCAAAAGTTTGTCGTACTCGGCGGCTTTGCCGAAGTGTCGGCGAAGGGGCTGACTGTGCTTGCTGACATCGCTAACACTATTGAGGAGATGGACCGGGAAATAATCTCAAGGCGCATGGACGAACTTGAAAAGCTCATCGAACAGGCCAAACAAGGCTCCGAGTTGGACAAAATGATTAGGCAGCTCGATCAATATAAGACGGTTGATCGCACTCTGACCGGAACCGCGATGCACTGATCCGCATTTGGCGTAGGACTTTACGATCTAATCACGATGTAATCCGGAGTGGAGTACTGGCGCGAAGTTGATATGGCAAGATGCATGTCATAAGCGTCGCTAACAAATATGCATGTGCGTCGGAGGGACAAGTTAGACGCGCCTCCAATCGAGCCCGCAAACAAATTCCGTAAGATCACAAGATGATGCCGGGCTGATCCGACATATGAATGGGCTTATGAGCAGCCTGTCCATTACAATTACCCCCGATGCGATTGCCGCCTTTCTCAAGGTGCTGGTGATAGACCTTATGCTGGCGGGCGACAATGCCGTCATCATCGCACTTGCGGCTGCAGGACTGCCCGTCGAACATCGCCGGCGCGCCATTTTGATCGGCATAATAGCCGCGACCGCGTTGCGCATCCTGTTTGGAATTATTGCCATCGACCTGCTGGCGATCGTTGGCCTGTTGCTCGCAGGTGGCGTCCTGCTGCTGTGGGTCTGTTGGAAAATGTGGCGCGAGTTGCGCGAGGTAAAAGGCAAGGGCCACCCCGACGAGACACGAGGCGCAACGCCGAGCAAGACGGTGATGCAAGCGGCGTGGCAGATTGTGCTCGCCGACATTTCAATGTCGCTCGACAATGTGCTGGCAGTGGCGGGTGCGGCACGTGACCATATGCCTGCGCTGGTATTTGGTCTCGCGCTGTCGATCGTGCTGATGGGCATCGCGGCCGACGTGATCGCACGGTTGCTCAATCGATACCGCTGGATCGCCTATCTCGGTTTGGCGATCATTCTATTCGTTGCCTGCGATATGATCTGGCGGGGCGCACAGGAGGTATGGCCGCGGCTATTCAACTGAGCACGGGCCGCGTGGAGAATGGGCCCTACATGGACGTTTTAGATTTCGGATTAAACTACGTCGGGATTGCGATTCAGCGTAAGCATTCGCGCTTCACGACTAGCGGCGACTTCGTTGCGAGACTGGAAAAATCACCGCCGTACTGCTTAGTAAACGCATTGCGCCACAGCTCGTTCACTTGCTTATGCTGCTGCATCAGTTCCATGAAGCGGTGATGGCGGGCAATCCGCTCAGCCTCAGTCTGTGCTGACTCGGCAGCCAGCGTCCGCAACCCTTGGGCAATCAAGGCATGCGCCGAGTTGCACTCATCGAGAGTCGCTTCTGTCATTGCGTCTTGCCTCACAGGAGCGTCCATTATGGCCAAAATTCGCCAGAGTTGGAAGGCGAAGCATCAAGGAAAACCGTCGAACGAAAAATCAAACCGCCCGGCGACGGCCAGGCAGTTTGACAGTTCGTAGCAATCGACGAAAAGGCTACGGCTCCCGTTACGACTGCCGATAGTGTCGATGATGGCGAGCAGGAATAACGGGCTGCAGCTCTAGCCCAGTCACGGTAGCAACCACGTTGAGCCCCAACTCGCCCTGAACACTGAAAGGCTGAAGAGTGACTGAATAAGCCCCACCCACGAGCCCGTTAGCGCTGCCGCCAACACCTACCGCCGCTCCTGCGGAGAGCCCTCCGTATCCGCCCGCAAGACTACCCGGACCTAGGCGCGGGGTCGGTGCGAACACGGTCCAGCCCAAAGCGACATCATTGCTGAAGCCGACTTGAGCTCCGAAACGGTGGATGAGGGCCTGATAGTAGTGCACCGGACCACCGTTCGATGGCGTAAAGACGCAACGGAACGGCTGCCCCGAAACTATAATGTAGGTTGACGCTGACGAACTTCGGCAGCTGAGGGTTCCGACCTCGACGTCTGCGCGAGCAGGTGTTGTCACTGCAACGCAGATTAGCATTGCAGCTAGTAATCCGAACTTCCTCATGATTCCCCCTTTGGTCAAAAATAGGACAAGTTGCGTCGGAGATCTAAGCAGATCAAACGTTCTGCGTCGAATCCTCGTGTTCAATTCCACAGTTACGAATGCAGGGATATTGTCCTCAGGGGCAAATTATCGAATGGATCAAGCTACTTTACCGCGACATTTACGCCTCCTGTACACGCTTGCCGCGCCGAAGTTGCTGTGGAAAACTGGCTTACCCGAAAGAGGCAGTTCTTATTGTCGCCGTTCAGTAAGTTGTCAGCAATCACCTTTTAAAAGGAGATACGTAGATGGGCATCATCAGCTGGATCATACTGGGCCTGATCGCTGGGTTCATCGGAAGTAAAATTGTCAATAAGCAAGGCCAGGGGTTCTGGCTCAACATCGCGCTCGGAATTGTTGGCGCTGTTGTAGGAGGATTTCTGTTTGATCTGCTTGGAGCAACGGGGGTTACTGGTTTAAATATTTACAGTATGATTGTCGCAATTATTGGTTCGATCGTCGTGCTTCTGATCTACAACGCGCTAACAGGTCGCCGTGCTTGATTCATGTGGCGAGAGCGCTGCGCCGAAACCCGCGCAGAATAGCGGAATAAGGTCGTGCGCCACACGTTAGGAAGGCGCGCCTACCAGATATCTTAATCGCGCTTGGTCGAGCCGGCTCGTTGGTCCCGTTCGACACGGCGTCGTGCAGCTCTCAAACGCTGTATCTCTTGATCAAGCGCATCGATGTTCTCGTCCAGCCGCGTCATCTTCGATTTTGGCAGATCGGTCCCGCGCAGCTTGTCGAGCGCTTTGCCGACGTCGAGTTTACTTGTTTTTGCCATGGCAGCATCCTCGGTGTTCACGACGAAAAAACCAGAAAACGGCGCGGGTACCTGAAATTTATGGGTAAATCAGTTCTGCGCTTTCGACTTGCTCTTCGATTTCGACGGAACGCCTAGCGCGCCTTTAACGCCTCCAGTAACGCCACCTACGGTGCCACCAACGATGCCGCCTACGGCACCCCCGACCGGGCCTGCCGCCTTGCTCCCTGTTTTGCTTCCTTCCTTCGCTCCCTGACTTACGCCTTGCTGAGCGCCGCCGATCATGCCCTGCGCATTTGCAACACCCGGCATTGCTAAAAAAGCCAGCACCCCAGCAACGATCCACCTCAGTTTCACGTGTCCTCCTCTAAAGCTCGGCGACATAAACCCTGTGAACGGCACGTTCGATGCGCGCTTAATACGGGACGTTTTTACTACGCGGCAATACAGTCCACAATTGTCTTCTGGTCCAAAGCCAATCTAAGGGGCGGGCGACTGGGTGTTTGGCATAAGTGCTTGGTTATCTTCCGGTCGTAGAATTGAAATGTGCCCGCCATATTGTAAGGTATCCGAAATAAAACGCGTTGCTCTCGCGTTACTAGTTTGACCGAATATGCAGAACAGCTTCGGATCGATACGGCGCGGTTCTGCTGCATATCCATATTCCTCGTGGCGTTGGAGCACCTCACGCGCCCCAGCATGAATACATGAATATGAATCCTGCGCGCCGTAATATGCTTCTGCTTCTGACTGGTGTGTTCCCTCTTCTGCTTGGCTGCCGTAACGGGATGCTGCTTGTTCGGTGTAAGCGCAAGAATTGGGGCGGATGGGCCTGTTGAATGGGTGACTTAGCGCCATTAGACTAACGATGAAAAAGCTAATGACAGCCGAAACTCCGACAATGTAGGCGAGGAAGCAGGCATCGCCACGCATAACTACAAATCGCGCTTGTAGGGGGTGGTATGGGCAGCGTGAAACGGCCCACATTTTACCTAACATTTGGGATAGTTACGCTACTGTTGCAAGTCGTGACCGCACACGGCCAGGAGCTTGAGCCGAGGTCGTATACTAACACGCCGGTTGGACTTAATTTTCTGCTTGTAGGCTACGGGTATTCCGAAGGCAAATTGGCGTTTGATGCATCTACGACAGATGTGAATGCCAAATTTTGGGCCAATACGGAGTTTTTGGCTTACTCGCGTTCGCTGGACGTGTTCGGAAACTCCGCCAAGTTCGATGTTGTATTGCCTTATTCCTCATTCTCCGCGCACGGACTCGTGAATGGTCAAGTGGTAGAGCGCGCGATGTCGGGACTCAACGATCCGCGGTTTCGCTTTTCAATAAACTTCTTCGGAGCACCCGCACTTTCATTCAAAGACTTTGCGAACTACCGGCAAGATCTCATCATTGGCGCGAGCCTTCAGGTATCCGCACCACTGGGACAATACGACGACAGCAGATTACTCAACATCGGGAACAACAGATGGTCATTCAAGGGTGAGTTCGGCATCTCCAAAGCCTTGGGTCCGTGGACACTTGAGCTTGCACCAAGCGTCATTTTCTTCACAGACGATACTGATTTCTTCAACGGCAACACACTCGCGCAGGCTCCTTTTTACGCTGTGCAGGGGCACGTCTTGTACAGCTTTCAATCTGGCATCTGGGTGTCTTTGGACGGCACTTATTTCACAGGCGGGCATACAACACTTAACGGAGTAAAAGACGACAACGCGCAGACCAATACGCGAGCCGGCTTAACCCTTGCGCTGCCGGTAGACCGGTATAACTCGTTGAAAGTCTATGCCAGCACTGGAACCTCAACCCGTACTGGCGCCGAATTTAGTGCCGTGGGCATCGCATGGCAGTATCGATGGGGCACTGGTTATTGACGGACGCTCTCGCGAATCGCCTCTAAGCTGACCATGTCGAGCGTCCTGAACCATGACATTATCGATCTTTACGAGCGCGTTCCATTGGGAATGCGCCTGGTCTTTTTGCCGGAGTCGGTCGCGTTCACGCCGTAGAGCGAAGGTCGACTACTTACGCGCGGCGACGTCGACCTTTCTTTTCGGGAGGCCACCCTTTGCGATATTTGATGTTTGCGCTCAATGTTTTGAGATTGAAGTCTTAATTACTGGTGCCCGCCAAGAAGCAAATCGTGACATTTGATAGAAAACGAACGCAAAAACACCCGGCTTGCTCTAGGAGTGACCAGGCACAAGAGACAAGCGTTGGCCAGGAGGGTCCTCGCCCGGTCTGCGGACTTTTTGCAACATGCATGGAACTAATGTGCGTGCAACAGGTTGGAAGGTTGGAAATGCGTGAAAGTGCCCCAAAGTACAATATCCTTCAGTGTGAATTGGCGGTTCAAATTTGAAAAACGAAAGCCAGCAGGCGGCTAAGGAGGCTCCCATGACGGCGGAAACATTTCGGCGTCGTTCGGATCACGGAGTGACCTGCAACAAGTGCGGTATCTCACTTATTGCCCCCGAATGGTCATACGATTTTACAGAGGAGCAGCTTGTTATCAATCTCTGGTCCTGCACGAATTGCGGCAATCAGTTCGAAACCGAAGCTTCTGCTATCGAGGCTTGGTCGAATATCGATAATAAAGCATTCGAAGAGTCTCTTGCGTTAGTCGCATAAAATAGTTCTGTCATGCGATGACGGGGAAAGATGCTGTTGGTATAAGCAAGAGTGGCCAGACGGATATTTGGCCAATGAAATACTAGAGCGCCGACCTCAGCTCAAAAATACCGCAGAAGTCATCGCTGGAACGAACATGACGACGCGCCCCGGTGCGAATCACACAGCAATGGATATTTTTGCGGCTCTCGATGCAAAATCGATAGCGCTTTTGCTCGATGTAGACGGCACACTGATCGATTTTGGTCCAGCGCCGCACGAAGTGCATGTCCCTGACAAGCTAAAACATTCACTCTCACGCCTGTTAAGAGTGACGGACGGCGCGTTGGCCCTAGTGAGCGGCCGTCCGATCGTGGATCTCGATCGGCTTTTCGCGCCGCTCAAGCTGCCGGCAATCGGTGGGCATGGCGCCGAAATGCGCGTAAACGGAACTGAAGTGATCAATTTAGTAACATCATTGCCACAGGATTTGCGCCGGCACCTTGCTGATGCGGGGACGGCCGGCTCCGGGATCGTTGTTGAGGACAAGGGCTATTCGCTCGCACTGCACTACCGCAAGGCGCCGGAGCACGAGAATCGGTTGCGAGCTCACATCGCGGCTAGCCGCGCGGCATTTCCCGATGAGACGACGGAAGTTCTGCAAGGCAAGGCAGTGCTCGAAGTGAAAAGGCCGACCGTCAGCAAGGGCGACGGCGTGCGCGAACTGATGCGTCATTTACCATTCGCGGGTCGCACTCCAGTGTTCATTGGCGACGACGTCACTGATGAATCGGTATTCGCGGCCTTGCTGGAATTGGGGGGCAAAGGCTTCTCAGTCGGCCGGCATTTCGACGGCGCCACCGCTATTTTCGGTTCGCCGATGGACGTGCGCCGAGCCTTGGAGCGGCTGGCGACAGGTAGATAGGTAAGACGGTCATGAGCGAGGCCAATCTCGACTTGGCAGTCATCGGCAATGGGCGCACGGCGGCGTTGGTCGAACCATCTGGACGCATCGTGTGGTGGTGCATGCCGCGGTACGACGGCGATCCGGTATTTTGCCGGCTCTTAGCTGGCAATGAGGACAAGGGCTTCACCGACGTGGTGCTCGACCGCCAAGTCGAAAACCGTTCCGACTATATGCGTAATACCGCCGTCGTGGTGACCGAGCTCACCGACGAAAACGGGGGCGCGGTGCGCATCACCGATTTCGCGCCACGCTTCCAAATCTATGAGCGCACATTCCGCCCGCCGCAACTCATGCGCATCATCGAACCAATCGCCGGCATGCCGCGCATCACCATCCGCTGCCGTGCTGCGCACCGTTATGGCGTGCCGGTTACGGCGCATTCGTTCGGCAGCAATCATATCCGATTCCAGCGCGACGACGTGCCGGTCCGACTGACCACCGATGCGCCGCTTTCGTATATCGAGCGCGAGGCCTCATTCATTCTTACCGTTCCGGTGCACATGGTGTTCGGCACTGACGAGCCTTTCGAGGGTTCGCTTGAAACCACCTGCCGGGAATTCTGCGACCGCACCCGTGACTATTGGATGGGCTGGGTACGGCGGCTAGCCTTCGCGCCCGATTGGCAGGACGAGACCATTCGCGCCAGCATCACGCTCAAACTGAGCAATTTCGAGGAGACTGGTGCGATCGTGGCGGCACTCACCACCTCGATCCCAGAATATCCGGGTTCGGGGCGCAATTGGGATTATCGCTACTGCTGGATGCGCGACGCCTTCTTTGTCGTGCGGGCGCTCAATTGCATTGGTGCGACCCGCACGATGGAGCAGTTCATATCCTATATCCTAAGCGTCGCTGCCGGTCGCGCCGACCGGCTCAAGCCGCTCTATGGCATCGTGCACACCGATACGCTTGAGGAGCGCATCGCTGAGAAGCTTGCCGGCTTTAACACTGACGGACCCGTGCATATAGGCAATGCGGCCGTCCACCAGGATCAGCACGACGTCTATGGCAGCATCATCATCGCGGCAGCGCCAATGTTTTTCGACCGCCGGCTGCCGCGGCCGGGCGATGCAGCGCTGTTCTACGCAATCGAGCCCTTGGGTGAGCAAGCGGCGATGCTCGCGCTGGAGCCGGATGCCGGCATTTGGGAATACCGAGGCCGCAAGCGCGTTCACACTTATTCGGCAGCGATGTGCTGGGCCGGTTGCCACTGGCTGGAGACGATCGCAGCTCATCTCGGTCTGTGGGGGCGCGCGGAATACTGGGGTGCGATCTCCAAAAAGATCGGTGAGGAGGTATTGCAACGGGCCTGGAATTCCAAGCGCAACGCTTTCTCGGCGGCTTTCGACAGCGACGATCTCGACGCCAGTTGCTTGCTCTTGGCCGAACTTGGTCTGATTGCATCCGACGATCCACGTTTTGTCTCCACCGTGGCGGCGATCGAGCTTGAACTTCGGCGCGGTCACAACGTTATGCGATATGTCGCTGCCGACGATTTCGGTTCGCCGAAAACAGCCTTTTTAGTTTGCCGTTTCTGGCTGATTGATGCAATGTGCGAGGTCGGCCGACGCGAAGAGGCCCGCGAAATGTTCGTCGACGCCCTTAAATTGCGAAACCGGTACGGGCTGTTGTCAGAAGACGTGCACCCGGAGACTGGAAAACTGTGGGGCAATTTTCCGCAGACCTATTCGATGTCAGGGTTAATTTTAACTGCGATCAAGCTGTCGAGGAGCTTGGGAGATCGGTATTGGCGCGGCTCGTAGTAGTGTCGAATAGGGTGGGCGTTCCCGATCGCAGCGCGCGGGCCGGCGGACTTGAGGTCGTGATCCGGCCGACGCTTCAGGGGCACGGTGGTCTTTGGTTCGGCTGGAGCGGACGTGTCGCGGATGGCGACCCAGGTCTTATGAAGCTCATCAAGCAAAACAACATCGCCTATGCCACCATCGATCTACGCAAGGACGACTATCAGGAATTCTACAACGGTTTTGCCAACCGCGTGCTGTGGCCGCTTCTGCATTATAGGCTCGACCTTGCCGAATTCACGCGCCGTGATCTCGGCGGCTATTTCCGAGTAAATGAATTTTTTGCCCGGCATCTGGATAAGCTACTCAGGTCCGATGACACAGTCTGGGTGCACGATTATCATTTGATCCCCCTCGCGAAAGCGTTGCGCGACCGCGGCCACAAGAACAGAATCGGATTTTTCCTCCACGTTCCGTGCCCGCCGCCGGAAATTCTCACCGCGGTGCCAAACCATGAGCAGCTCATTCCGGCGCTTGGCCACTACGATCTTATTGGTCTTCAGACCGCCGTCGACGGCGCCAATTTATCGCGATATCTGGAAAGCGAAAGCAATCTGACACGCGTCGACGACGATCATTTTTCCTTCGAGGATCGAATACTGCGTGTCGGCGTATTTCCGGTCGGAGTCGAAACTGAGGCGCTCGCACGACTCGCGCGGCGCGCAATCGAAACGGCCTTTGTGCACGAGGTACTCAATAGCCTTTCCGGGCGCGCCATGATCATCGGCGTAGACCGGCTGGACTATTCCAAGGGCATACCTGAACGCATGAGCGCCTTCGAGCGCTTCCTGACCAATTTCCCCGACTGGCGCGGCAAGGTCACATATCTTCAGATCACCCCGCGCAGCCGCACGGACATCCAGGAATACACTGATATCGGGCGGCTCGTGGGCGAGGCGGTCGGGCGCATCAACGGCACCTACGGCGAGGCATCGTGGACTCCAGTGCGCTACATCAACAAGGCGCACAGCCGAACCGCGCTTGCTGGACTCTACCGAACTGCCCGAGCGGCGCTGGTGACGCCTTTGCGCGACGGCATGAATTTGGTGGCCAAGGAGTTTGTCGCAGCGCAGAATCCGGATAACCCAGGCGTGTTAATCCTGTCGCGCTTTGCCGGGGCGGCGCGCGAATGCGCGACAGCGCTCGTAGTCAATCCTCACGATCCGGAAGGCGTTGCCATCGCTATCAACCGTGCGCTGTCGATGCCGCTGGAAGAACGGCGGCAGCGCCACGCGGCCAATTTCAAGGCGCTGGTGGCAAACGATCTCACCAAATGGGGAGAGCGATTCCTGGCAAGCCTAGAACACTCGGACTACGTTGCTGGCGAGCAGTTGCAAATTCGAGCCGCGGCCCGCTGACGAAGATCGAACCGGTCTGGTGATTAATAGCTAGGCGATATTTCTGGTGCTGTGCCGGCTTCAAGCGTCCGGCGAGGAGTAAAGTCAACGCATCCAGCTGGAGGCACCGCCAAAGGGGTTAATCGGCAGCGGCGGTCGTGGCACGTCATCCTGTGGTGACCTTGCGTTATGCTTTCTGATAGCAGAGGCTTTTGTTGACTTCTGTGTGACCTTTTTTCCAAGGCCGCCCTTCTTCCGCTCTTCCTGCGTCATTCCGGCCGGTGCCGAGGCCATTGCGCTTGTCGCAGAACTGAACCCGGCCTCTGGCTTGGGCGGCACAGGGGTCGGTTGAGCGGATTCACCGCCTCGCGGCCAGGCAAAATTGTCGGCACGACCGAGCGGAGCGGCAACTGTCTCGCCCTTCCTCAAGACTTTCGTGACGGTGGCATCGCCGCCGCGGATAGTGCTGTCACCAGGACCGCCAAGTAAATCGTCGGATTCGTTTGGCGTCCTGGCCCCAGTCAGCTGTACCACGGGCCCTGCCAGCGGCCGCTCGACCGGCTTTGAACCGGGTGGCGCGGGCTCAACCGGCTCCGAGGGAAGCGCAACCGGTATTGGATTACTCATGTATCGGCGCAATTCACGCTCGACATAATGCGCGAGCTTAACCGCTCCGTACTTGGTGAAGAAAGCACCGTCACTCAAACGCAATCGGCGCATTTGCCCCTCGTAGTCGGGACCGTAGTTAGAATACTTGCCGGCTTCATCCACGAACCCGTCCCACACGTCGACATAGGCAATGCCGGCGCGTTCGGCGCGCGCGCGATAAAGTTCGTTGAGATAGGCCGTGTCGGCCATGGAGCGGGCGCCGCGAATGGGGGGGAGACCGACCCAGATGACCGGTACGCCCTTGCTCTTCAAAGCCGCAATGGTCTGGTCAATGCGCCGGGAGTAAATCTTTGCCCATCGTTCGCTCCGGAAGTCTGCCGGGCCACCGAGTTCATTGCCAGGCTGCGCCTCGGCCACGCCGGTCTCGCCGGCCTGTATTACCGCCTTCTGCCCGTCCTTTTTTTCGGATGCGTCCTTGGCCTGCTCATCCCTGGCCCTTGTTTCTGCCTCTTTGACGAGATCCTTTTCGCGAATGTCCTGACGATCGCTCACGCCCAGCATCATGACCACGTAGTCGGCCTTTTCCTGCGCCAACGTATCGCGCGCAACATGCCACCAGTCGAGGTCGCCTTTCCCGTCATAGCGCAGCAGGCCCGAGTAAAGTTTATTCCTGCGAACGATGCCGATCTCCGGCGACTCGGAGAATACATTTTCCAGTCCATAGGCCAGCCAGTCGGCCATGTCATCGCCCATCACCACGATCGAAGTCGCAGGTGCGACCTTCGATTCTGTCTTGGGCGGCGGCGGCGCACGGGAACTTTCAGTCGGCTCTTGCGTGCGTTGGTACTGCCGCTGTCGTGGCTGGGTGTACTCGTCGTCGCGCGATCGCGAGTTGTAGGGGCCAAAGAAATTATCGAAAAAGCCGCCTGAGCGCGGCCCAGCCCGCCTGGACTGATACTGTTGGTCCCAGAAAAGCTGGGCCTGCACGGTCTCGGTGGCCGACTGGGCTATCACCAGAATGGCCGCTGCGACAATCCAACGCGTACACCGCATGTCGCGGAACATTACACTTGCTGGGTACCAATTGATTCCGGCGGCAATGGGTCACCATTGCGTCAGTCCAATGTCATGACATGTCGCCAAACGTTCGACAATGAAAAAATCAGGTCAGGGAACTGCCGCCCTAACTGCCGGGGTTACGAAGGACCACGCAATCGCCTCCGACCAGATGTATGCTCCTACAAATATCATTGGCAGCCGCGCGCGATTCAGCACCGATTCTGACTTGATAGCGAGGTAGGGGGCCTCGCTCGCGTTCGAGCAGGATGGGGTCTCGTCCTTCAAGCACTGCCGCGAACCGCCGTTGGAGTTCCGCATATCGAGCCAGAATTTGCGGGCGCGATCGGTCTGCACCGAGAATAGCACCCCAAGGTTGGATGGCACCCATCACCACGTGCTGTTGGAGTGCCGCCAGGAAAACTGTCGGCGGCCGCTTTAGCCTCGCCATCAGGGTATCGCAAGTAATTCCGCTTTCGACTTTGGGTTCCACCTCGCGACCTTTTGCCCACTCGTCCACCGAAGTGCCGGTCACAGCTGCAACATAGGCGCGCGTCTGGGCCGGTATCGAGGCCGCACCAGCCATCCACTGTCGAACGCGAGCAGGCCCCGCGTTATAAGCTGCAGCCGCAAGTCCAAGGTTACCAAACTGGTGCCGCAAATCTTTGAGGAACTCGGCCGCCTTCGGCAACGCGTCTATGGGGTCCAGTGGGTCAAGCAGATTACGTTCGGCTGCTGTAGCCGGCATGAACTGCGCAATTCCCAAAGCGTGCTTGCCGCTTCGCGTTGGTGGACCGATAGCATCGGTTTGGAAACGACTTTCCTGCCAAATTAATCGGACGAAAAATTCGACCGGCAGTTCGTTAGAAAGAGCCGCCGATTCCATGAGAAGGCATATTGATCGCTGCACTTCTCGAGGTGCTTGAGATACTTCGCCTTTATCGGCCGTTGAAGCACGCTCTTGGGTTTCGGCAGCAGGTTCCTGCGCTCTTCCTGCGGTTGGCGAAAGCAGCGGGACAATCAAAACGCATGCAACAAAACGCAACATCACGCGCGCTCGATTTTTGCGATTGTCTGTTCGCCCATAAAGTCGAGCTTTCGGAGGTAGAAATCAACGATTAATGCCATTCAACTGTTGTTCGCCGATCGTTAGGATCGGAACGAACCAGACATTGCCATCGCGACGATTACTCCCAGGAATCCATGGACCGGCCTTCTTTGTCGCAGCCACCACTCGTTCAAGCGGAGGACCGACGGGCGATCAACCGGCTGCTGGTGTTTTTCGCGCTGGTCTACGTCGTCGAAGGCGTCGGTGAGGTCGAGGGGCTGATCGCCCAGCCGCTCAGCTTCTATTTGAAAGAGGTGCACGGCTGGACTGCGCTGCAAGTCAGCGCCTTTCTCACCATCTTCAATTTTCCCTGGGTTATCAAGCCGATCTACGGCGCGTTTTCCGATTTCGTGCCGCTGTTCGGCTATCGCCGCAAGCCCTACCTGCTGGCCGCCAATATCGTCGCCGCCGGTGCCTTCTTCTGGGTAACCCGTCTGACCGCGCCGGGTGACCTTCTATGGGCGCTCCAGCTCACGGCTTACGCCATGGCGATATCAAGCACGGTATGCGGCGCGGTGCTGGTGGAGAACGGGCAACGGCTGGGCAAGAGCGGCAAATTGGTCAATCAGCAATGGCTGTGGCTCAACGTCGCCACGATATTCGCCTCGATCGGCGGCGGCGAGCTTGCTGAACGCTTGCCGCCAACCTCGGCGCTGCATGTCGCCGCGGCCATTGTGGCGATCTCGCCTTTGGCGGTCGTGTTCGGGACGTTAGTTCTGATCCCCGACAAGAAAACGCCCATCGACCTTCCAGCACTGCACGCGACGTTCGGAAGTCTCGTGACCGCTTTCCGGAAACGCGAGCTTTGGATCGTTGGGGTTTTTCTTTTTCTCTACTACTTCAATCCCGGGCTCAACACGCCGCTCTATTACTACATGACCGACGACCTGAAATTCTCCCAGGGCTATATCGGCATTCTGGGATCGATCGAGGCCGCCGGTTGGATCGTCGGTGCATTGCTTTACCGGAGACTGTTCGAAGATATGTCGTCGAAACGGCTGCTCAACCTGAGCATCGCGCTAGGCACCATGACAACGGCGGCGTTCGTCTTTCTCGCTGGCCAGACGTCAGCCGCCATTCTTAACTTTTGCGGCGGATTTTCCGCGATGGTGGCGACCGTGGCCACGGCCACGCTTGCCGCCGATTATTGCCCGCGGCGAGCGGAGGGCTTCATTTTTGCTGCGATGATGTCGATCATCAATTTATCTACCTCCCTGTCCGGCACTTTCGGGGGGTTCCTCTTTGACCGCTTTTTTCACGACAGCCTGACGCTGCTCATCCTCTTATCGGCGGCCCTCACCGCCTTTGCGTTGGTGCTCGTGCCGTTCCTGCATCTCGGCGACAAACGACAGGGGCAGCCGGTCGCGGCAGCGACTGACGAGGCGTGAACCGCGCCAAGCAGGGTACGCTATGCTGGGACGCTGTTATGGTGGTCTTCAAGGACTCCCGTTTCAGTAGAAAACCTTGCGCATCAAAGCCGTGCTGATGACGCTCGAAATGCGTGATGCTATCGGAGCGTCGACTGAGAAGTGGCGTCGGTTGGCGCACGAAATCCGCTTCGGCGTTGTGCACGGATTTGCCGCGCTCGGTACCATCGGCTACGAGGGACGCTTCGACTCCTACCGTTTCAACACCAATCGAGACTTTGATCGCCAAAAAAGGTCAGACCAGCCCAGTTACCGCAAACGTCAGGTGTGTGCCTTGCTGTAAGCTAAGCCAAATAGAATAAAGCCTGGAAAGCTAAAGCGGATCATAATATGTGGGCTAAGCTATACGCGATATCAAATTAGTTGTTTGCATATAAGTCTGGATTCAATGGCATGACCGAAGCGCGAACACCATGGTGGGCATGGACCTGGCCAGTATTGGCCTGGATGGTCCTTTTGGCGTACTCGGTCTTCTCTGGGGGGCTAATCGCTACCATTGCAGGAGTGGTCCTGATCTGCACGGTGTTCGCAGCCGTGTACCACGCCGAAGTGGTCGCACACCGAACGGGCGAGCCATTCGGAACACTTGTGCTCGCTTTGGCGGTGACTGTTATCGAGACGGCGTTAATCGTTTCTGTCATGATTGCCGCTCCAGCAGAACATGCGAAACTGCCACGCGACACGGTTTACGCTGCTGTGATGATTGTGTGCAACGGTATCGTCGGCCTGTGCCTCCTCTGGGGCGGCGCGCGTCATCACGAACAAGGCTTTCAAGTCCAGGGAGCGAGCGCCGCATTAGCCGTTTTGGCCGCGCTCACTATCTTTACGTTAGTATTGCCGAGCGTTGCGATAAGCGTGCCCGGTCCTTGGTTCAGCACGTCGCAGCTTATGTTCGATGGAATAGTATCGCTGGTGCTCTATGGCTCGTTCGTTTTTATTCAGACGGTGCGGCATCGTGATTACTTCCTCCCGGTCAAAGATGATGAAGCGGAGACGCATGCGCCGCCGCCCTCCAACACAACCGCTGTTCTCAGCGCCGGTCTTCTTCTTGCCTCCCTGGTCGCTGTTGTGGGTCTAGCCAAGTTTCTCACACCCACAGTCGAGTTCGGGCTTGCCCGCATTGACGCACCAAAATCCGTAGTGGGGATTATTATCGCGGGGCTGGTGCTGCTGCCTGAAGGTCTGGCGGCAGTCAGGGCGGCTAAGGCCAATCGTCTGCAGACGAGCCTAAACCTTGCACTAGGATCGTCACTTGCAACTATTGGTCTTACTATCCCGGCGGTCGCGGTCGTTTCAATCATTCTCAACCAGCCACTTGAACTTGGACTGGACGCGAAGGATCAAGACTTGTTAGCGCTGACGCTGTTTGTCAGTGTGATTACGTTGGGAACCGGCCGAACCACGGTGCTTCAGGGCATCGTGCACTTGCTCATCTTCGCGGTGTTTCTTTTTTTTGCAGTGGTTCCCTGAAGCTCGACGTCTGAAGGTGAGGTCGCTTCAAGCTTCTGGTCGCTTAGGCTGGTGCGATAATTCCTAAAGACGTAACGCGGATTGCAGACGACAGGCTGTTTCGTTGTAGTTCTGATCAATCATCGCCGCAGAACTTGTCCTCCAGCGACACGCTGGTGTTGGATCCCTGGATCACAATCGAGCGTTTCATGAGCATTTTATTCCCCGCCTGACCGGCTGGGGTGCCCAGTTACCTGCCAGAGCAGATACTACCGTGCGTATTATTGGGCACTGTGACTTTTCTGCACTAGCTGGCAATCCAAGACATTGCGATAGTGGATTGGTTGTTATTTAGACGGGGGGCCCCTCATGAAGAAAATCCTAGTTGTAATCTGCTCTGTAACGCTCGCCTTAGGCCTCGCTGGTTGTGGTTGGGCCGGCAAGACTCCGATTATCGGCAAGGGTAAAGCACCGGCACCGGTTGTGACCAAGGGCTGAACTTCGTAAGAAGATCGGATAGATTGGATCAAAAGGCTTGCAGAGCCGCGTGACCAAAACCATAGGCACTCTGCATTCCCTCATTACAACGCTGGTATAAGCCCCTAGCCGCGACGCCGCCGGTTGGAGGTGGCGATGATTGCTCGCTATGAGATGATCGCATGGGCGATCCTTTCTAGTGCGTTGCTGAATATGCCTGCCGCTGCCCAGGATCGTCCGGAAGATTACCGCGGCGCTCTGAGGATGCCTGCGGCAATGAGATTAATAGCCAATGCAAGGGGGGTGCGGACCGGCGTGGCCACCTACTGGCATGCCCGTAGTCCGCTCAACTCCGGTTCAGGGTGATGCTCGCTTTGACGATCTGTCCGCCGCCCTGCGAGTCGATCGTCACGTTTTGCCGCCGATTGCGCGTCAGCAACATAAGTTCCGCGGCAAATCCCGCACTTTCCACGTGGATTTGCAGGCGCTCGCCTCTGGCGCCGCCGATAGCCGTGCCGCCGATCCCGCGTGTGCGCTCGGCCCAGCGTCCAGTGATCTGGTTCTGCTCGTCGGCCGTGAACTCACCAACCAGATCGAAATTGTAGCTGTCGCTGGCGCAACGCAGTTGAAGTTCGACCTCATGCTGGGTGCTGCCGCGTGGCCGGTAGCTAGCGTTGCAGCGGATGCGTTCGGCCGGGTTGGCACCGGATCGCACGGTGCCGGTGCCCGTCCAGCTGCCGGCGAAATTGGCGAAGGGTCCCGAGGCTGCCGACGCGAACGGCAGCGTCGAGAAAATCACCGTGGCACAGGTGAACGCAGCGAAGACAAACGGTAATCGGCGTGAGGTACGCTGCAATGGCAAGCTCCCTATCAGATAGGCTTACGGCGAGGCGGTCATGTCACAATCTAGGCTAGACGATTCTGCCAGAAATAGATGTCCGCGTACACGCCTGCGTCGACATGGCACTTGGAAGTGGAGACGTCGGAGATTAGTCGCAGGCGTGCCGGATCCAACAGAAGGCGTTCCAACATGCCTGGTCCCACGGCATGACGAGAAATGCTCTTTTTTCGGCCACGCTTTTTTCCGAGGAATCCAACGGCCTGTTGATAACCCGCTTCCTAGGCGCCTGAGCGCGGGCTATCTGTGAGCGGCTAGTTTTGGATACCGGTGATGCCCCTACATCTCATCAAGCTTTGCGTCGGTTGCGGCTCCGTCGCTGACCTTGAAGACTGGATCATGCTCAAGCTTAAGGAGAAGAAAAAGCGCCGGCAGAAGCCGGAGCATATACATACCACCCGGATGTTCCCTAAGCGCGCCGGAGAACTGATTGCAGGCGGCTCGCTCTATTGGGTGATCCGCGGGCAGATCGCCTGTCGGGAACGCATACTCGATGTTCGTTCGACGACTGGCAGGGATGGCATCAAGCGTTGCCAGGTCGTGCTCGACGGCAAGGTGGTACTGGTGGAGCCACGCCCGCGCGCGGCCTTCCAGGGCTGGCGCTATCTGGAAACCAAAGATGCCCCGCGGGACCTGTCGCGCGCGGCGCCTGGCGCGGCGAAAATGCCGGAGCGCATGCGGCGCGAGCTGCAACAACTGGGGCTCCTCTAAGTCTCGGCCTATCGTCGTTGCGCGGCGGAAGCGGCAGAGCCTGGCTAAACCGCGATGTTATCGATGAGCCGTGCATTGCCGATCTTGGCAGCAACCAAGAGACGGATCGGCCCGTCTTTGCGCGAGGCAACGGGCGCCAGCGTTTGCGCGTGCCGCGCTTCCAAGTAATCGACCGCGAAACCGGCGTGGCCGATGGCGGAGCGGCCTTCTTCGAGGACCATCTCGATCGGCTCGCCTTGATTGATCCGGGCGGCGCTCGCCTCGAGCACACGATGCAGCGTCAACGCCGCTCTGCGTTCGGCCGCCGAAAGATAGGCGTTGCGCGACGACAACGCCAAGCCGTCCTTCTCGCGCACCGTCGGCACGCCGATCACCTTGAGCGGCAAATCAAGATCTCTGGCCATCTGGGTGACGACGCGCAGTTGCTGGTAATCCTTCTCGCCGAAGATGGCGAAGTCGGGCGCTACCTGCGTGAAAAGCTTGGCAACGACGGTGGCAACACCGCCGAAGAAGTGCGGACGGAACTTGTCTTCGAGTCCTGCCCTGGCGGCGCCTTCCGGTGCGATGCGGGTGACGAAGCCTTCCGGATACATCACCTCGGACGTCGGTGCCCACACCAGATCGGTTTTGGACTCGGTGAGCGCCGCGATGTCCTTTTCCAAACCGCGCGGATAGCTAGCGAAATCCTCGTGCGGCGCGAATTGTGTCGGATTGACGAAAATCGACACGACGACGCGGCGCGCGCGTCGGCGCGCCTCTTTAACCAAAGTCAGATGACCGGCGTGCAGCGCGCCCATCGTTGGAACCAGGGCAATGCGCGCGCCGCCCCGCCGGTATCGCTCAATGGTGCGGCGAAGCGCCGGAATCGTGCGCACGACGGTCGGACGGTTTGTCATTTTGATCTTGATCGTTGATCTTGATCGTCGATCGGGTAGCGCTGGAACTGGCACCCGACCTAGCAAACAATTGTCAATTCGGCCATTCTGATTAATGCTGAAGCTTAACTGAAGCGCGGCAACCGCTCGCGCCGAGTGGCGCTGGTCATGGACCGCCACCGCAAGTCGACGACGTGTAACGTCGTTTCCCCCGTCAATTATTTATCGGTATGTCCAGCGTGTGGATAACGCGCGCCCAGCGCTCGGTTTCGCTCTTGATGAACTGGCCGAAATCAGCCGGGCTGCCGCCCAGCGCGTCCAGACCTTCCGCATGAAGCTGATTGAGGACTTG
>Ga0207821_1000029_pt1 | contig 21528 bp, 20 predicted proteins | sample LuqExpMetageno53_FD_187811 | JGI IMG/M metagenome (GOLD analysis project Ga0207821, IMG submission 187811) | Tropical forest soil microbial communities from Luquillo Experimental Forest, Puerto Rico - Sample 53 (SPAdes) | ecosystem: Environmental > Terrestrial > Soil > Tropical forest ... | reverse complement strand
CCAAGCCGCTCTCACAGTTGTGACAAACACCGGTCCGGCACGACCAACGGACCGGGACGTCGCTCGCTTCGGCGAGCTCCAAAATGCTCTGGTAAGCTGACGCCTTCCAGTGCGCGGCGATGCCACTTCGCGCGAACGATACCAGCGGACCGGTGTCGGCGTCGTCTCTGGGCGGATGTGGAGCTCGCGTCGCTGCGCCAACGACACCGGGAGTCATCGACTCGCTACCGTTGAAGATTTCGAAATGAATCCGCTCCGGCGCCACGTCCAAGGCAGCGAGCGCCTCTTTCATGTCTGCCATGAAGCGAGTCGGCCCGCAGCAGTAGACATCTGCCCCTGGCGGGATGCCGATTTCGTCGAAGACCGATCGCGACAGGTGACCGGTTGCGTCGAAATCGTCGCCCATCTTGTCGTGCGAGCCAGGCCTGCTGTAGCAAACATAACTGCGGCCGTGAGCGAGCGAACGCATGAGGCGGCGGACTTCGGTGGCAAATGGATGATGCTGCCCGTCGCGAGCCGTGTGCAGCCACAAGACCTGCCGTGTCGAACGGGCCGCCGCCAGCGCGTACAGCATCGCCAGAACAGGCGTCGCCCCGATACCTGCGCTGAGCAACACCACTGGCCGTCCCCCGGATTGCAGGATGAAGCTTCCGCGCGGCGAGCTGACGTAAAGAACATCGCCCACCCGGGCATGCTCGCGCAGGTAGGTCCCAGCGGCTCCATTCGGCTCGATCTTCACGCTGATTCGATAGCGCTCTGTGGAGGGGGCACCCGAGAGCGAGTAGCTGCGAAAGAGTGGCGAGCCACCGGCCCGTCCAAGACGCAAGACTACGTACTGGCCGGGCAGAGCCGTTTGCAGCGGCTGGTTGTCCGGATGCCGCATCGACAGCGAGAGGACGTCTGCGGACTCCTGCGCGACGGCCTTCACCTCGAGCGGCTGAAATCCCGGCGCAGCCGGATGCGCCGCTGCTGCTGGCGCGAGCCCTGCGTTGCCAACCCCCACGGCAGTCATTGGGCTCTGCAATAACGTCTCAAGCGACGCGCGCCATCCGGGCGAAAGCGCCTCGATCCGCAAGGCGCGCTCCAATCGATTGCGTGAATGATTGGGCGAATAGAGAAGCGCGTTGATCTCCGCGACGGTCATTCGCTCGTTCGCCTCTCCCACCTTCACGATTTCGTCGCCGGCGCCAACCTCGCCTGCCTGCAGGACGCGGAAGTAGAACCCCGGCCGTCCGCTGGATGTGAGCAATGCCGGCATCCGCGGCTCGTTCATCCGAATGCCAACGCGATAGCAGGTAACGCGAGGTTGAGTGACCTCGAACAGTGCGCCGCCGATTTGATAGCGGTCGCCGATGCAAACAGCATCGTCGGGCAATCCTTCGACCGTGAAGTTCTCGCCGAACTGTCCGTGGACGAAGTCGGTCCGCTTCAGCCGCTCCTGCCAGTAGCGATACGATTCGGTCTGGTAGACAAAGGCGGCTCGCTGCTCACCCCCGTGGCCGGTCAGGTCGCCTTGGCCGTCTCCGTCCAGGTTCAACCGGCCGACCCGACAGCGGCCACGCACAGGATTTTTCCAAATCCCGGTGTGTACGGTGCGACCGTTCCATGCGATGTCACGTGGAAGCCCCACGTTCACTGATAGCAGTCGCGCCATGTCCTGGAGGCCGGAAGTCCTCTCTAGCCGCTCGCCGCCATTGTGGGCCCGAGCCTTTTTCGATGCACACAAAGTAGCACAAACCTTTCGGCGCGGCTCGTCGTTGCCGGCGTCCAAAAACCAGCACATAAGCAGACTATGCAGGCTTGCTCGAGCGTCGACCTTTGTCCTCAACGAATTTGGGTGATTAAAGATGACTCAGACTTTCGATGCGATCGTGATCGGGGCGGGGCAGGCGGGGCCCTCGCTCACCAGCCGCCTGACCGTGAGCGGAATGAAGGTCGCCCTAATCGAGCGCGACAAGTTCGGCGGCACCTGTGTCAACACCGGCTGCATGCCGACCAAGACGCTGGTCGCCAGCGCTTATGCGGCGCATCTGGCGCGGCGCGGCGCGGACTATGGCATCGTGCTGGATCAGCCGGTCAGGATTGACATGCGCAAGGTCAGGAGCCGGGCGGCGACTGTCACCGCAAACTCTAGCAAAGGGGTCGAGAACTGGCTGCGTAACATGAAGGGATGCACGGTCTTCCAGGGCTCGGCCCAGTTCGAGGGGCCGAAAGAGGTGAGGGTCGGCGCAGAGCTTTTGTCCGCTCCGCGCATTTTTATCAATGTCGGCGGGCGTGCGATCGTGCCTGATCTGCCGGGCCTGAACGAGATTTCCTATCTCACCAACGGCTCGATCCTGGAGCTTGAGCGCGTGCCGGAGCACCTGGTAGTGATCGGTGGCAGCTATATCGGGCTCGAGTTCGCCCAGATATACCGGCGCTTTGGTGCCGAGGTGACCGTCGTCGAGATGGGACGGAAGCTGGTCGGCCGCGAAGACCCCGACGTGTCCGACGCGGTGCGCGATATCCTTGAAAGGGAAGGCATCCATATCCGTACGTCCGCCGAATGCATCCGATTTGCCAGGGGAAATCCCGGCGTGCGAGTCGGCGTCGATTGTATGCAGGGCGAACCGGAGATCCTCGGCTCTGATGTCCTGTTGGCCGTCGGCCGCCGCCCCAATACGGACGATCTCGGCCTCGACCGCGCCGGCGTTGCGCTCGATCCGCGCGGCTACATCATGGTCGACGAAAGTCTTCAGACAAACATCACCGGCATCTGGGCGCTCGGCGACTGCAACGGCCGCGGCGCGTTCACCCACACTTCTTACAATGATTATGAGATCGTCGCCGCCAATCTGCTTGACGGCGATAAACGGCACGTCAGTGATCGTGTCCTTGGATACGCACTCTTCATTGATCCGCCGCTCGGGCGAGTCGGCATGACCGAAGCACAGGTGCGTGCCCGCGGCCTGCCTTATCTTTCTTCCACCCGCCCAATGACGCGTGTCGGCCGCGCGGTCGAGAAGGACGAGATTCTCGGCTTCATGAAGGTTCTTGCCGATCCCTCAACGAAGCAGATCTTTGGTGCGTCGATTCTCGGCACCGGCGGCGACGAGGCGATCCACGGCATCCTCGATGCCATCAATGCAAAAACCCCTTACGATCAGCTCCGCTGGGCGGTGCCGATTCATCCGACCGTGTCCGAACTTATCCCAACGTTGTTGCTCGGCCTGCAGCCGGCGTCAGCCGCCTGATGTCACTGGCCTTGATTTGTCAAAACCGACCCGCGAAATCCCCAGGCTGGTGGCTACAGCCCTTTGGCTGTTTTCGCGCTCGCCCGCGATCGGAAACAGAGTGTCAACCCTTTCTCGCAATGCAGATAGTTGGTTCTCTAGCACTCTCCACCGCATAAGAATAAGAGGGCACCGAAAAACAGGCCACAGCTTGGTGCGTAGACAACGGAATACCCTTTGGCGTACCGGTCGCGTCGTCCACGATGATGGTTTGATCGCCACTGCGTTCCGTCGGATCGAAGATCAGCACCGGGCCGACCTTGCCGATAGACGCCGTGCTGCAGCCCTTGTCGCGCGCGAGCTTGAGAATCGTCGCCTCATCGAGATAGTTGCCGCCGAAGTGATCGTCGATGTCGCCTAGTACCTGATCATTCTCGAGAAAGGGTGTGGAGCTGTTGTTGGCGCCGGGCACCGCGAACCCGGCGTAGATTGTGTTCGAGAAGTCACCAGTGTCGCCGATCTGATGGCCGGTCGCCATGCCCGAAGCATTGGCGGTCGTGAAGGTCGGGAATAGCGCGTGGCTATTCCGCAGATTGACGCCTTCACGCGCAATTGCCGTCATTGTCGGAGCAGTGGTGTCATCGACCAAGCGCGAGCGCAGCCCATCAGCGATGAACAGCACAACGTTATGCGGTTGCGAGGCGGGTGTTTGCGCGAAAACGCCCGCGCCAACAACGATTTGCAGAAACACGGTACCGACAAAAAGGGTCCGACGCATGCGCAAACTCCAACCGTAGGATCAGGTGAGGAGGATCAGATGAATGGGAACACGTTTTGAACGGCGCTCATGACAGTTCTGCGACTGGGGGGTAGTTTCGGAGAGACGTCGGTCACTAGCTGCTACTACAAGGTGCGCCGATGTCCGTTGGGGGTCATTAGCCGCCATTAGGGCGCCCCGCGTCTAGGTCCGCTCTGCTCCTCAGAGCAGTCGCCGTGTGCAAGTTCGGCTTGGGCGAGATGGGCCAATAGCCGACATTCGCCAACAAATAGCACAAACAGAAAGACCGCCTAGCGGCTGTCTCTCCAATAGTGCGGCTCCGTTATTCGTTACTCGGAGGATTGACCGTGCCGTGTCATGCAGTCCCGATAAGCGGTTATTTGGGCTGTTTGCCAATCGCTGTATCGCCACTTTGCAGCTTCGCGGTTGCACGTGCTTATTGCTTCCGGCCTTGCGGTGTTGTCCTGATCATCTGCAGACAAAGGAGAATACGCGTAACACAGTGTCCACGTTGGGTCAGAAGCTGACCTAAAACGCCCTTCCGTGTTACGTCCGCTTTGGGCCACTAACGGACTTGGCGATCGCGCTGTCTTAACTGCGGCTCTTGTAGAGCGGATAAGGCCGACCCGAAGCTGCTCGCCAGCGGCGACCGAGGTAATTTCGCTCGAGGACAACCCAGAATAGCACTTATCGGGCCCTCCGGGGTAGGCTTCGCACTGCGTTCGCGGGTTTCAGGCTCGTCTCGATAGTTGATTCAGATCAACACGGTTCTGCTGCTGTTCACGGCTACCTGATTTGATCTGATTTTTATTTGCTCGGCTATATTGGCGGACTGACAATGAAGCTTGCGACGGATGACCAGTCGCCGTCCTTCAGGACGACGGACGCGGTCCTGAGGTTTCTCGATGGCCAATATTGTCACTCGGTGCCCATATACTGGCCGGGTGATCCCGACCGGGCTTGCGACCTGGGTGGTGCAGTTCGACACGCTTCCCAACGTGCCAGTTCCGATTGTCTGCCCAGCGTGTGGAAAGACGCATTATTGGAGCCCAATGAATGCCTGGACGGATGATTCCAAGGGCCCACAGCAGGTTAGCCACAATGGACATACAGCTCGTGGCGCTTTCATCGTGTCCCGGGGCGCTCGACAAAAACACGCGAAGGCTGGGCTACGATAGGAGTGGGCCGAGATGGGCCAATGACCGAAATTTGCCGGTGGACATCGCGCCAAAACGCTCCTGCTGATGCAGATCGTTTTTCTTCGGCGCGCCTACAATAGGGTTCCTCGTAGAACGAGGCTCGCAGCGGTGAAGTAGATCACGATCCCACTTACGTCTACGAGCGTTGCAACGAAAGGCGCCGACGCGGTCGCTGGGTCGAACCCCAGGCGCTTCAAGACAAAGGGCAGCATCGAACCCACAATCGAACCGAACGTCACGATGCCCACCAAGGCCAGCACGACCGTAAGTGCGATCAGCTTCCAGTGCGGCCCGTAATCGAACACTGCCAGACCCTGCCATACGGCGATGCGGGTCGCACCGAGCGCACCGAGGACGGCGCCGAGCAGGATCCCTGCCGGCAGCTCACGCAGAATAACGCGCCACCAATCCTGCAGGTGCATGTCCCGCACTGCCAGCGCTCGGATCACCAAGGATGTAGCCTGACTACCCGAATTTCCGCCGGAACTCATGATTAGGGGGATGAACAGAGACAACACAATCGCCCTTTCCAGCTCGTCCTGATAGGTCTGCATCGCGGAGGCGGTGAGCATTTCGGCAAGAAACAGGAGCGAGAGCCAGCCAGCCCGCTTACGAATTAGCTCGAAGAAGCCGATACGCAAATAAGGCGTGTCGAGAGGCTCCATGCCGCCAAAATGCTGCACCTGGGCATCTTGTTGTGCAACGAGTACGTCCACCGCGTCATCGACAGTGATGATTCCGATCGGGTGCTGCTTGGCATCGACGACCGGAAGGGCAAGCAAATTGTATTTCGAAATGAGACGAACGGCCTCTTCGAGCGGTGCGTCCGGGGCGACCGCAAGTGGTGTGAGGTTTGGAGCGACGGCAAGCAAGTCGCCTTTCGGATCGGCGGCAATCAGGCGCCGCAGCGACAAAGCCCTCAGCAGGGTGCCATCCGCGTCGAGCACATAGATGGCGTAGACCGTCTCGCGCGTGTGTTCGACCTCGCGCACGTGCGCGAGTACCTGCTCGACCGTCCAGTCTGCAGGAACTGCGACGAACTCGGTGGTCATGATCGAGCCTGCGCAGTCGTCAGGGTAGCGCAGCAGCCTTTCGAGCGTGCTCCTCGTCTCAGAGCTGACAAGGGCGAGCAGATGGTTGCGGTCCGACACCCGCATCTCGCGGAAAATGTCAGCTAGCCGGTCCGCCGACACCTGGTTGAGCAGCCGCGCCGCCCGATCAGCCGGCAGGATGGACGCGATGGCAGAACCATTTCTAAGCTCCGGCTGATCGAACACCGCGACTGCCTTCGGGTCCGGAGAAGCCAACAGAACGGCGGCGGCAAATCCAGGTTTGTTCTGGTTAAGTAGATCGACAACGTCCTCGGGCCGCTGCTCGGCGAGGGTCGCAGCGAGGTGCGCGGGATCGACGGCGGTAGGCAGCCCATCCGTCGACCGGTTGAACGTCGCGTGGCTCATAGTCGCTCAGGCTCCGCTTATTGGCGGCTCAGATCGGGTCTCAAGGTTGCCAAGCCGAAGGTGAACTCTTCACGTCCAAGGCGGCTTTCTTCATCGATCTAAATCAATGCTTTCATTCCACCGTCACATAACGCCTGCTATCTTCGGTAGCGAAAATGGCGAATTTGTTGTTCTGAGTTGAGGCGTCAAGTTATGGACGAGTATGTATCCCGCGCGCTCACCCGACAATGCTCGCGTTCTAAGTCACCTCAAAAGATAACGTCGGCTAACCGCATTTTTAGTTCAATTCGTACGGGTGACACCATTTTCGATCTGAGTAGCGTCGGGCAGACCGTGATCTATCCTGCCGGAAGCCATTTGTTCAGACAAAACACGCCTGCGGAATCCGTGTTCGAAATAAAAAGTGGCCTCGTCTTTACCTATCATATTACAAGTTCTGGCAATCGCAGGATCGTTGATTTCTATACAGCCGAACAGTTAATCGGAATTGCAAGTCGAGGTACTCACCGGATCGCGTGTCAAGCAAGCACCTCGGCGGAAGTAGGGGTAATCAACCGCGAAGTTGTTTTATCTATGACCACATATAATAAACGTGTCGTCGAAAAGCTTTGGTCTGAAATAATTTCAGAATGTCTCAGACAAGAGCAGCACATTATTTGGCTCGGCAGTTCGGCAAATGAGCGCGTTGCAAGTTTTCTTTTAACAATGGCGGACCGCTGCGGCCAGTCCGGCCTTGTTGAGCTGCCCATCACCCGCCGCGAGCTATCGGACTACCTGGGTCTGACCGTAGAGACGGTCTCGCGGGTCGTAACGAGCTTTAGGTCGAAGGGTGCGATCGCCATTGTCAAGAATTCTAATCGCATCGAAATACTCGATAGAGACCGACTCGAAAGAGAGGCTGGGTCGACATAGTCCGCAATATCTCCGCTGAAGGTGTCCGAGGCGATCCTCGTGCGCGCGGACGGGGCGCGCTTCTGTTGGTCAAGGGCCTGCACCGGCTCGAGGCCGCCAAGGCGCTGGGCGAGGCCACCATTGTCGGTTACCGCGTCGACGCCCAGAAGCGTTAGGCGACGTCGTCAAGGAACCACTGCGGCTCGAAATGCCCATTAGAAAATGACGGTCATTGACTATAAGGGATATCGGATTGAGGTCTGCCCTGTAGGAAAGGGCTGGAGAGCATCTATCTTTTCGCCAGGTTCGATCCGGCCATGGCCAAATAGTCCGGCCAATCTTGAAAAAAGTAGCGCGGAGGAGCTTGTTGCCGAGGCAAAGCGCATTATCGATGTGCGCCTCGGTCCGCGACGTTTATAAAAAATGATTCTGGACCAGGATCCGATCCCGCTAAGGCTTTAGCGTATTCGACGATCGCGGAGCCATGGAGATTAGGATGCTTGCACGACCGACGCTAACGAAGCGATCAGATCAGGATGACGACCCAAAGCCGGTGGGTCAGGTCCGGCCAACTGAGGAGCGGTTCCTGTTACGAGTGGACGGACAAACTAAGCGTTCGTTCAGCAGCAAGGAAGCGGCAGCAACTGCGGGCGCTGCAGTTAAGAAGGCCTACCCCATAGTCATGGCCACGATTGTAGATACCGAGGATGGGACAAGTGAGGACATCAAGCCATAGCAGTTGCCGACCGATGGCCTACGGCCCAACGTCTAAAAAGTCTACTGCGCACCAAGCCGCCGCCACGAGTAATTAATATTCGAGATGCACTCTCCCGCCAAAGAACGACACCGGTCCGCGAGCTGCGTTACAACCGGGATTCGCTATGAACTCAAAGGCCGCGTACTAGCTGAAAATGAACAATACTTCTACCGGTCAAAAGCAGGGTCGATCTCAGAGAATCTTAAGTGTCGTCCGACTCTGCAGCAGTTCCTGAGATAAAAACGGGCTTTCCCAGATTTGAGTCCGGTCCGCTTTCAAACCGAACGGGGCGTTGGTCGACTGTCTTTCGCCTTCTCCGTCCAAGCCCTCCCAGCGTCCGGTATCTAGGCGCGCTCGAGCGTCGATCTGGCGCAACTTGATCACGACATTTTGCGTGCGATCTCTTCCGATGGGAAACGTCACAATACGTTCGCAAAGTCGATCGACGACTATCTTCGGAAGGGCCAATTAGAACTTCTCCCTGAGCAAGGCGCTGTCCGCAATGAAAGTCAAAGACCCAACCACGCGGTCGCGCGAAGCGGCAATTCTCGCTGAGACGGTCGCAGGCACGATGGGTGCCGCCTCCTACGCCTATATCGCCGTTCCCAAGGAAAAAGGATGGGTCCTGGCGACCGCTGTCGAAGGCGAGCACGGATGTTGGCAGATCAATGGCGGCTTCCACTTCGAAAAGCGCGACGAGGCTGACTACTTCGCCAAGTGCATGAACGCGCACATTGGCCTGACCACAGTTCGAACGATCGACATCGTTGCGACGAGCATGCGCGCGCAGCTAACTTGCCGAGCGAGCAAAATGATTTTCGTCCCCGTGTCGCCTTGGACCATCAGCCGACGTACATATGCGCCGGCTGATGTCCCTTAGACGGCGCAAAGTCCACCCAAGCGAGTGGGCGTCACCTTGTTCGCCACCTAGCCGTACCGCCGTGCACTGTCGGAAGTACCGCAAAAGCACGGAGACAATCGCTATCAGACCCACTGTACCGTGGAGGTACTTCCTCGGCCTCTCGTTACAGGAGAGCCCAAAGTGCCGGTGATCCCCTCACGAGGAGGCGTCTCCCAATGGCCGTCAATGCGAGTTGACCATTCTCGGATTCAGCGACGATGTCGTTGTCGATGAGCCGCGCCGCCAAACCCTGATCGGCGAGCCGGCCTGTCACACGAATTTCCTTCAGCGCCAGCAATTCATCGCGCGATGCTTCCCACGTCATGTCCATGCGAGTTCAGGCCCCGGCTTTCACCGAGGTAGGCACTTAATCGGCGCCGGTGACGACCGCGCGACACCCCCACGACAAAACCAAGGCGATTCCAGTCCGACATAATCCTCAGGTGGGATTGCGGTCGCGAAACGACGCGCACCCGATTTGCGTCCGTCGATCTCACTGAGATGTGATGCAGCAGGATGCACCCGCCGTGGACATGGATCCAAAAATGTCGGAACGCGCGGTGGCTGTTTTTGTTGAGCAGCATTCCCGGAGCTTTCGATGGCAGCTGTTCTGACGCGGTGTCCGCGTACCGGCGGCATCATCTCGACCGGTATCACCACAGACATGGTGCAATTCGACAGTCTTCCGAACGTTGATCCCGGATATCGGAACGGGGAAAAGTTTTTGGCGGGAGCCGCCGTTGTAGGCCGGCACTAAGGACATGGATTCGTTTTGAAATTTTACAGGCGTCCAGTTCCAGCTGGCACTTATAACCAGCTCACTATTTGAGCAGCAGATCAGTCGCGGAGCTGTCACATTCCGGACGCGCTGTCGCATTCCAAAACATTTCCCGCCATTTTTTACACGATCGTTACTGACACCGGCTATTTTGGCCGCTTGCGACCCTCCTTGAGGCGAGATCGATGAGTGAACAGCATTCGAGCGCGGCGGAACGTCTGCTCCTGAGTTTTGCCGGAGTGGCCGCAGCTTATACGGACGCCCTCGCCGACTACACACACCGCGTACGCGAGAGCACGAGGAACTTCGCCGTACAGTCGGCCAGCGCCGCCACTCCGATCGAAGCTTGTGAAGCTCTCGTGCCGTATCTGGTGCAGCAATATTCGGAGACGATTGCTTTCACAGGCAAATTACTCAACTCGGAACCGCTAGAGAATCACTTACCGATTGAGCCAGGCTGCTCGGCACCAGGAATCAAAGAGGCCGCGAGCTAGGGCGCCTCGAAATTCCTGCGCCGCTCGATCCGCTCCAAATGACGTAGTTGTTTGACCGGGCGGCTGATCGCCGGAAGTGCGTGCGGTCAATGACCGTTCAAGCGTTTGCGCCGGGTTCTTTTCTTCGTTTCGACTGGCGCTAGCGCGTGGCGCAAAAAGATCTGTTCGCGCGGGAGTGATAACGTTTCCAAGGCTTTTTTCACGCTCAGCCAGCGGACTTCGCGAATGTCGGATGCAAGACCTCGAACGGATTCTCCGTCCGCTTTCATGCGCCAGAACTGGACGACTTTGGCACCGCCGCTGCTCTCATATGCGATCGCGCCGAGGAATTCTTGCACGCTGACATTGTGGCCCGTTTCCTCGACCACTTCCCGCTTTGCGGCCGATCGTGGCTTCTCGTTGCGCTTCAGCTTGCCTTTCGGCAGTACCCAATGCGGGTACTTGCGGAGTTGGACGACGGCGATTTCGGGCCGCCTTTTCTTTCGGAAAACTATGCCGCCCGCTGCCAAGATCACCCGTCCGCTCATTCCCGGCTCATGTATTTCCGTCAGGCCACGTCGGGTTGAAACGTCAGTTCGGAGTGCGTTGCATCTTCAGACTGTTCCACACCGGCCAACTGCGCCGCATGGGCCTCCATCTGACTCTCATCGACTTTCCAGAATGCCTTAATACCTTCCAATTTGGAAAGTGCCTTCGTCGCATCTTTCAACAGCTGTCGTCCAATCCCGTGCTGTTCCCCGACGATCTGGCCCGCCGCGAACGCGATGGCTGGATTTTTCTTCGCTTGCGGCCCCGCCGTGAGCTCTGTGAACAAGGTGCGCCGGACCACCATGTCGTTATATGCGCCGAGCGCTTCCTGCAGGTCATTCATAGCCGCGGCAAATCGCTTCGACCGCTTTGCTGTTTTTCCCTCGCCGTAAAGCGATTCGAAGAATTCCGCCGCATATCGCAGCTTTTTGGCCCGGATACGGAGCTGATGTACCTCGTGCGGTTTCAGATCGGCGAGGTGTCGCCCACGGCGAACCAGCTTTTTGCACCGTCGCCCAATCTGGTGTGCCGCATAGACGTTGATCGATCCGGCCAAGCCCTTGTCGTTGCTCTGGACATTCCTATCGGTCCAGGGACCGGACTCGATCCATGCGGCACATTCGATCGTGAATTTGCGGAACTCGTCCGAGGTGATCGCCTGAATGGCCCGCTCGTATGCCTTTGTCCTCCGTCGCGTGTAGGAACCGATTAACGCCGAAAAGCCCTTGTCTTCGGGATGTCGCCGGCGGAATGGACGGAGGACGTCGACGATCATAACTTCCAGGTCGCGTGCCGGAGCAAGTTCCGCAGCGTAGTACTTCAGGCGGTCCTTGATCTGATCGACCTGATCGTCGCGAACAATTTCGGAAAAGACCGAAATCGCCGCCCGCAGCCGGCGCATGCCCACACGCATTTGGTGGACCGCCGCCGGATTTCGCGCGCACACGGCGGCCGCATTTCCGAGAACTTGATGCAGGCAGGATCGGGCGATCGTTTTGAATGCATCGTCCACCGGCCCGAATGGCGTGAGGATCACCGGCTCGGCTTTTGCTACCTGATCTCGGGAATCCAGCAGCGCATAGCCGCGTGCCGCTTTGCTTTCGAGCCCGAGCTGAACAGGGACAATCGAGCTGATCGAGCGCGCGAGATTGAAAAGATCCGCGGGTCGTCCGCGCTTCAGCTCGAGTTCGATTTCGAAGATCGGCAAGGCCGAACCGTTGGCGACGATTTTGCCACTGTCGAGCGCGAGTTCGATCTCGGAGTCGCCTTCGTCGATTCGGTACGACCTGCGCTCGACATGCGTCGTAAACACCGGTTTGATCGCGTCGCGGACGTCGGCTGCGATCGGCGACAGTTCCGGGCATTCCTGTGTTGCCAGATCCAGGTTGGGCGTTTCGCCGGAAATCTTCGCCTCGATTTCGGTACGATCGAAATGCGTGGCGGACGGTCCCACAATCTTCAATGTCTGAAGACGCTGATCGCCGATCTGGCGGACGCGCAGATTGATGCCGTGATTGAGCAGGTAAAAATCGTCGGTATCGAAATATACGGAGTTCAGCGTCTGTTCGACCGCTGGTTCCTTCAGCATCGCCCGGAAATGCGGGTGCGAGCAAAGCTGTTCAAGACAGTTCGATGACGCCTCGAGCTTCAGCTCAACTTCTCTCGCGACACTCATCGCCGGCCCATTCAACATTTTCAGCGCACCGGACCCCTGTAACATGCACAAGCTCGATGGCATTGCGCTAGGGTAAGCTGTAGCAAAAATGCTTGTGAATTGTCATCGAACGGTAGCGAGACCGTCATATCACGCAATTCGCGTCTTTGCGGCGTGCCGCCACCTCGGCGCGCATCCTTTTCTCGTCGTGATGTGAGCGCTTTGACCTCGGCAGCGTCGAGACGATCTGCGGACTTCCTCAGACCTATCCGCTAGTTAGCCGCTCCAGTGACTTGAGAGTCTTTTGCGAGCATGTCAACTCCGCGCCACCTCCGTGTCGTGCAGCTGCTTCGTGCTGGGAGGAATCGTCTACCTCACACTCGTTCCAGTGCTGTTCCGCACGCTTTTGCATGGCCGCTCACCACTCGCGGCCTGTCATCTAGATGTCATTCTTGGTACTATCCGCTGCTGTTCCTGATTTATCCCGGCTAGGAGACTAATAGAAGTAATTATGTGGATTCCAACGGAAGACGAAGCAGTTGAAATGTTCGCGCGCCACTTTGAGGCGCTGCACAAAAGTGAAGCGGCGAGCAAAGCCGAAGAAAAGGCCGAGCACCTGAAACAGACCGGCGACCATGAAGGCCACAGAGTCTGGAGCAAAGTCGCCGGGGTCATTAAGTATCTGCGTGGGGACCGCAAAGCCGCATAGCTAGCGGCCTGTTTCAGTTCCACTCGCCGCCTCCTTGCCGCCACTTGGGTCAGGAACACGTGTCCGAGTGACGCGCGAGCACATGACCTGCTCGAGTAACAGGTCCTGCAGACCAGCTCCGCATAACAGTGGCATAAAAGGATGCCCCTCCGAAGAGGGGCAAGTCATCCGAATCGTCACCAGCAGGAGAGAAGGGCGACAACCCGGAACGGGGCTTACCGCGAGTGTTTCTTTGCGGCCAAGGCTCGAGATATGAAGGGCCTATCGCGCCCCGCTGCGTAGATAGCGGAACTATCAACAGCTCTAAGAAGCTTTCGCAGGTCGCATCACCTCTGTGCATTCGAGCTTTTGATGTTCGAGGCAGCAAGCGTCGTGATATAAAAGTCCAGTTGAGAGCTCCCGCACATAACCTTCGACAAGGGCTATGCGGTCGTAAGCGCAGAAGGCCGTCATGGGCTTCAGCCGTTCATTCACCCAGACATAGCGCATAGCGCTTCCCCTTTGCGCAAAGGATGAAGGATGTCTGGTTTCATTGTGTCGATCATGCTGCGGCCGCCCCCTTTGTCACTTTCTCGGCCTGATAGGCGTTGATCGTGTCGTCGATTCTCGATTTGAGAGTCGGCAGCGCGTCGAGCGCGCGTTCGTCGCCGTCGAGATACTTGGCGACAATCTTGGAACCTTCGTCTCTGCCCCACGGCTTGAGCGCGCACATCAGTTGCAGCATCTCTTCGGCGGCGGGGCGGAAGCCTTTCAAACGTTCACTCATGCTGCGTCCTTTCGCGGCTCGCAGGCTGCTTCAAAGCGCGAGCGCTTGAAGCGCGGGTTGTCGTTCTGCCGGCGCACCGAGTTTTGAGTTGATTGGAATACTCTAAAGTCTTAAAAACATGCGCAAATTCAACGGCGGAATTGAAGTTAGTTTTCAAACTTGCGCGTGCTTGCCCGACCTTCCTGCGCTCGTCGCCATCATACGCTCAGCAAGCATGCAGACTTTTTTGTAGTTTGGATCGTCGGTAACCTCTTTTCCAACCCAATCAGGCAAATCAAGCTTCTGACACTCAGTATTCAATTCGACTTCAGCAATAAGAGCACCACTCAGGACTCCTTCATAAGCGTCCACCTCCCATATCGATCCCGCATACGGCACAATGTGCCGGATTTTTTCTGCGAGGCCATCGCACATCCGCAGCATTTCTTCTGCATGCGTGAGAGGGATATCATACTCGTATTCTGCGCGAGCGAAGCCGCGCTCCCGCCCCTTCACCGCCAATGTCGCCCGACCATCCGCAATACGGACTCGAACCTTGCGACCGTTTTCACTCGCTATCAGGCCGTCACGAATACGAATGCTGCGCGTGCACGAAGCCTTCCAACCGTCGTGCTCAATCAGAAACTTTCGCTCTATTTCCAAGGGCATTGTCGAGACATAGTCTACCGCTATTCCCTTGCTACCGAGTATCAATACGGACGTCCGTGACTTTTGGCGGGATTGAGCAAGCAATTGGCGGGATTGAGCAAAAGCCTGCGTGCTCCGCTCACGCCCGTGCCAAGGCTCATGAGCCGCTATCGGTATCGGGCGCGAACACGTCCGCTCTACTACGACGACGAGCCGACGTCACGTACCAAGCCAATTGCAGACTTTTCGTTCAGTATTTGACGGTAGTTCGCATCCCGACCACGAATGCATTCGGTATCACATGCAACCCCTGTGGCTCGGTACGGTCGACGATTTGACCGGGGTGGAACACATATTGAAGATTTGGCTGGACGGTAAACCCCGGAACGATTTCAAAACTGTAGGTCGCCTCCAACAACGCTTCATAGTCGCGCGGGGGCAGCAATGTTCCGTCGTCCAGGTTTGAATCCAAACCGGCATTGCTGGATACTTTCGCAAAAGCTGCCGCAAGGCCGAATGCATCATTCGGTCTGTTTCCGATCGTGCCTTGGAAGGTAAGCCCGGCGTCAGCATAGAAATCGACTAGATTTCGGTTCGACGGGCTCGCCGCAACACGCGCGAAGGCGTAGATACCCGCGTCTGCCTTGCTGCCTTTCCTAAAGATCTGCTGATCAATCACGCCGTAAATATCAAATCTCCCTGATGCTGTAGCGGCTGACCCGCGCTTGCTGTATCGGTCAGAGGCGGCCCATCCAGCCCGAGCCGCAAGTCCGCAAACTTTCCAAAATGATACCATCCTCCCAACTTGATAGTGCCGCCAAGACCACTCGCTAACCGGTACTTCCACTGCAACTCAGTGATGAGAAACGGTGGGTCATTTACACGAAAGTTTAGGCCATAGCGATTCCGCAATTGTGGATCGTCGAGGCCTGGACCAGCGGGGTCGCCGTTGAAGAGCGCGGCGAGGATCGCGATGTTGTCAGTCGGCTCGTATTTCAATCGCACGCCGGGCGTTGCGAATGGATAAGCGGGTCCGCCGGTTGGTAGATTCTCACCGAACCCGCTATGCCAACCGAACGTTCCGCGGACGATCAAATCGAGCAAGGGGCTGTTAGAGAACTCGACGTCTGCCGCCAATTGCCCAATGCGGATGCTGGCGCGGTCATTCAAAAACTGCTGTTGTAGCCAGATTTCATCGAGGCGGATCGTAGGCAGGCCCTCTACATCGCTGATGAACATCATGTTGCCTACAAAGTTCTGCGACGGCCCATTGCCATGAATCTCGTAGGAACCGACGTGGAAGGTCGCCCCCTTCCAACCCAGCGCCGTTTCGAGATTAGCCTCCACGATAAGCTCGAACAGGCCTGCATAGGCGAAACCTTGCTTCAGACCGCCTGAAACGATACCAAACGAGTCGCCGGTGTAGTTCAATTGAAACGTGACACCATATGGTGCGAGGTAGGGCCTCAGACCTCCAAAACTTTTAAGTGGCTCCGGCAAACTTGAAGAGAGCGACGGCTGCGGCATGCCCCAATCCGCAGCATTAGCGGGCAGCCCCGTCGATAAAGAGGCGGTCGTCGCCAAGATGGCCAATAACTCAAAAACTCGTTGACACTCGAATTCCTTGCGAGACGGAGCATCACCGGCGATCGTTGCTACCACGTTTGGAAGGGCTGTTGTCAGCGGTCCTAGTAGTCAAAAACTACGCTCTATCACGATCTTTTTGTCGGTTTGGCGACAAACGCTCCGGCGCGCGTCTCGATGGCGCTGATGACCGTTTTGGGTCAAAACTTGACGCAAAGCGGCTGCTCCGTTCACGTCCCCTTAGGGCCACAAGCCGACATCGCGCTTCTCGTTCGAAGACCTCATCGGATGCCCAATCAAAGTGTCGAGGTTCGAATCCCGGCAAGCTCGTAGGTTCCTTTAAAAAGCATTTAGACGTGAACGTCGCGCGGCTTCGTGTGGCGCGGCGCCACCGCTTTCGCGGGACCTGTGCTCTTGTACCGGCCCATCGCCCCTGCATATCTGCTCATGCACCCGAGTGGAGTGGTTGGACGCCAAAGAGTAGAATGACAAAACATTCGCCGGCCGAATTAATCCGGCATACGGCACATACGGCAGGTGTGAAATGCAGAAAGAGCATGAGCATCCGGCAGATGATTGGCTCGAAGCCGAATTGGCCGAAACTCTGGACGAAGATTTCGAACTCGAGCTATCCGAACCGGCACTCTCGGAAGCAATCCGAGAAATATACAAGGGAACGCGCCCGCCAACGATCGGGCGGATCGAATATTTCCGGAATCTTCTCAGGCTTCAGGCCGAACTCATCAATCTACAGGACTGGGTACTGCACACTCGTGCAAAGATCGTCGTGATCTTCGAAGGTCGCGACGCCGCCGGCAAGGGCGGCGTCATCAAACGGATCACCCAGCGTCTCAATCCGCGGGTTTGCCGCGTCGTCGCGCTCCCGGCGCCAACCGAGCGCGAAATGACGCAATGGTATTTCCAACGCTACGTCACGCACCTCCCAGCGAGCGGCGAAATCGTGCTGTTCGACCGGTCCTGGTACAATCGCGCCGGCGTAGAGCGGGTGATGGGCTTTGCAACGCTCGAGCAGGTTGAACAATTCTTTCGCGACGTGCCCGACTTCGAGCGCATGCTCGTTCGGTCGGGAATCATTCTTCTCAAATACTGGTTTTCGATCACGGATGAGGAGCAGCAGATGCGCTTTCTCATGCGTATCCACGATCCACTGAAGCAGTGGAAACTGAGCCCGATGGATTTGCAATCGCGGGTCCGGTGGGAGGATTACACCAAGGCGAAGGAAGATATGTTCGCCCGCACGAACATTCCAGAGGCTCCTTGGTTCATCGTCGAGGGTAATGATAAGAAACGCGCACGGCTCAACTGCATCGACCATCTGCTGATGCAGGTGCCTTACACGCCTGTTCCGGAAGAGGACGTTGCACTTCCGGACCGAATTTTCGATCCGAATTACGAACGGAAAACGCTTCCTCCGGAACTTTACGTCCCGCAGAGGTACTGAATTCACAATCCCAAAGGACAGCAGACGTGGCCGACGCCACCGCCCTAAGTTGGCGTAAATAGAGAGGCCGCCGTTCATTGGCGGCCAGGCCGCTTTTTCGGCGCGGAGCCCATGGCTGCTCGATAACTACATGCTTACGGCGATCCAGCACCGCGTAAAGCTGTCATATTGACGTCATAAAAAACCCAGACCGTGCCTCCGTTGCTCCAAAGTCCAGCCGTGGCCGATGAATTTTTCTCAGAGGTTCACATTTCTATTTTCGGCACCGAGCTTCAATGCCGAAGATCTGGAAGGTCTGCGAGTTCAGCAAATCATTATTGCCATTGAGCGTCTCGGTTTCCAAGTCGTAAGAGCGCGGCGGATCGAAGATGCGGAAATCGCCATCCAAACTGATGCGGCTATTGGCTGTTTGGTAGTCGACTGGGGAAAGAAGGGCCTCGAGGGTAAGGCTGCCTCGCTGATCAATCTGATGCGCCAACGCGGGCTGGAAACGCCGATCGTGCTTTTGGTGAGGCGCAAGAGGTTTGAGGACGTCCCCGTCGAGGTGCTTGATTTCATTGATGGCTACGTGTTCCTCGCTGAGGAGACGCCGGAGTTCATCGCGAAACACCTGGTAAGCCGCCTCACACAATACGCCGACACGCTCAAGACACCTTTCTTCGGAGCTCTGGTCGACTACGCCGAGAAGGGCAATCAGCTGTGGACGTGTCCGGGCCATAATGGCGGTATGTTTTACAGCCGCAGCCCAATTGGGCGCATTTTCAAGGAACACTTAGGCGAAGCGATATTCCGCGACGACCTCGATAACTCGATCGTCGAACTCGGCGACCTCCTCATCCACGAAGGCCCGGCGCTAAGAGCGCAACAAGAAGCCGCGACGATCTTCGGAGCGGAACGGACTTATTTCGTTTTAAATGGTACCTCTGCATCCAACAAAATCGTTCTGTCGGCACTGATCGCCGATGGCGATCTGGTGCTGTTCGATCGCAACAACCACAAGGCAGCACATCATGGCGCCCTACTTCTTGGCGGTGGCATTCCTATCTACCTGCCGACTGATCGAAACGCCTTCGGGTTGATAGGACCGATCCAACGCTCGGCGCTTGAAGAGCAGGCGATCCGCGCGGCAATCCGCGACAACCCGCTTGTCAAAGACCCTGAAGCCTGGCGCCGCCCGCGGCCATTTCGCGTCGCTATCATCGAACAATGCACGTACGACGGGACAATCTACGAAGCGCAGCAAATCGTCGAATGCATCGCGCCATTGTGCGATTACATTCTGTTCGACGAAGCCTGGGCCGGCTTCATGAAGTTCCATCCGATCTATGCTGGGCGATTTGCGATGGGGCTTCAGGGGCTTGACGAAACAAGCTCAGGAATTATTGCCACCCAATCGACCCACAAGCAGCTAGCGAGCTTTTCGCAGGCTTCGCAAATCCACGTAAAAGACAACCATATTCGCGGGCAACGACGGCGCGTTGAGCACCGGCGGTTTAATGAAAGTTTCCTGCTGCACGCGTCGACGTCGCCATTTTATCCATTGTTTGCCTCGCTCGACGTCGGCGCTCAAATGATGAGGGGGCGCTCCGGCGAAGTCTTGTGGGACGATACCATTCGACTCGGCATCGAGCTGCGCAAAAAGCTCCGGGCGGTAAAGCGCGAATTCGAACGCAAAGAATCGGACCCGACGCGCAGGTGGTTCTTCGACCCATTCGTACCCGATGTAGTCAAGATTGTTGATGCGGCCAGCGAAGGAAGCCCTCATGAGGTTCCATGGGAGAGCGTGGCGACCGATGCTTTGGCGAGCCACTCCCACTTCTGGGAACTTGCGCCGGGTGACCGCTGGCATGGGTTCACGCGTATCGCCGCTCGATTCGCAATGACCGATCCAAACAAGTTGACCCTGCTGACGCCTGGCTTCGACCGCGTCACTGGCGAATACGAAGCGCACGGCATTCCAGCGCCGATTGTCGCGCAATTCCTCCGCGAGAACCGTGTCGTTCCTGAGAAGAACGATCTCAACTCGTTGCTATTCTTGCTTACCCCTGGGGTAGAGGCAAGCAAGGCGGGAACACTAGTGAGCGCGTTGGTTGCTTTTAAGCGACTGCACGATGACAACGCATTGCTCGATCAAGCCATCCCCGATTTTGTTGCCGCGCGACCGCAACGCTATCGCGGCGTACGACTTCGCGACCTTTGCGGTGAGATGCATGCGTTTTTTAGGTCCTGCAACGCTAGCGCATTACAAAAAGCGCAATTTGCATCCGAGTGTCTACCCGATCAGGCAATGACGCCTCACGAAGCGACGCGGCACCTTATCCGCAACAATGTCGACTATCTGCCGATCGACGAGATTGAGGGCCGAATTGCTGCGACGCTTTTCGTCGTGTATCCGCCGGGGATCGCGACGATTGTTCCAGGTGAACGATTGGACAGCAAAGCGCGTCCGATGGTTGACTATCTCAAAATGTTTGAACGCAGCAGCAATCTGTTTCCCGGCTTCGAAGCCGAAATTCAAGGCGTATACCGCGAAGTCGATGCAGTCGGAAACATACGTTTCCATACTTATGTTGTGCGGCAATAGAACGTGGCGGCGGCCAGCAGTGCCAAACCCGGCTCGATATTTCGCATGACGATAACAAATTCAGAACTTACTGTCCGTCCATCACTGGATGAAGATGTTGAGGCGATGCTTGCGATTTATCACCACCACATTGTACGGGGTGTCGACCCTAATCATGCGCTCGAGAGCGAGCCCATCCAGCCGGACGACCTGAAACGTCGTCGCAAGAACATGCGCAAGCGGCGATTGCCGCATCTGGTTGTGGATCGTGGCGGCACGGTCGTTGGGTATGCGTATGCAGTGCCATTTCGAAAGCGGCCCGCCTACCGGTTCACCCTCAAACATTCGATTTATGTACATCCAGATCACTTGCACTCGGGGGTTGGCCGAGCGCTACTGCCCGCGCTCGTCGACGCTTGTGCAGCAGCCGGGTATAGACAAATGATCGGATATATCGATGCTGCGAATGAGGCTTCGCTACGCCTTCATGAAGCTTGTGGATTCAAACAAGTCGGCTATCTGCCCTGCATCGGCTACAAGTTCGCGCATTGGACCGACGTCGTGATGGTTCAGCGCTCACTTGGCGCCGGCAGCATGGCCCCTCCCGACATCTGGCCGTCTATGGCTGGGACTGGCGAGCCGCCGCCGTCAATCCCAGAATAATCTGTCGCATCACAAGAGCGCCGTCTGAGTTGTGAGAGCACCGATAGCATCGGAGATGCCTGCGACGACAAAGGCAACGGCGAGTCGCTTTTTGGAAACTTTGAAGATGGGGTCTCTGCACTGGTCGGTTATCTACTTGGTTCCGTAGGCAGTGGGGTTAGCGATGTCTCAGTTGGGTCATTTGCGGACCTAACGAGTCTTCTGGCCTAACGTCTGCTGAGAGCCACAAGGCTGAACCTGAGCTCCCACTGCCGTATTACTGGTCATACTTCTCTCCTCGCGCGACGATTTTCAGGGCACCGGCTGGGAGCGGGCGCTGGAGCTTGAGAGCCTCCTCTGCTGGCGCCGTCAGCCAGGCCTCAATCTCATCAGGCTTCGTCAGGATGACCGGCATCGCCTTGGCGTGGATCGGCGCCACGACGTCGTTAGGCTCGGTGGTCAGAAAGCCGAACAGGTCGTTCGTCGTCTCGCCCTCCTTCACCTTCCGCACCGACGTCCAATTCGT
>Ga0207821_1000020_pt1 | contig 23807 bp, 21 predicted proteins | sample LuqExpMetageno53_FD_187811 | JGI IMG/M metagenome (GOLD analysis project Ga0207821, IMG submission 187811) | Tropical forest soil microbial communities from Luquillo Experimental Forest, Puerto Rico - Sample 53 (SPAdes) | ecosystem: Environmental > Terrestrial > Soil > Tropical forest ... | reverse complement strand
GCGTTCTACGTTAGAGAGCGGAGCCACGTCATGCATGCCGGCCAATTTGCTTTGCGGGCAATCGCGGTGGCAACCATGCTCGTTACAGCGCAAGCCGCGAGCGGTCAGGACACCGGCAATCTGAGCAACGCGACCTGTCTTGGCTGTCACGGCGTAGCGGGATTTGCGGCGCCACGTGCCGATGGACAATCGCGCTCGTTGTTCGTTCCGGCCGACCGCTTCGCCGGCAGCGTGCACGGCCAGGCTTTGCGCTGCATCGACTGCCACAGCACAATCACATCGCTGCCGCACAGCAACGTGTCGCGAACGCCCGTAGAGTGGGATCGCGCGCGGCTCGCCATCACCAAGAATTGCATCAACTGCCACGCCGAGGCTGCGCAAGGTTACACCGAGACCTATCACGGCGAGGTCGTCGCCATGGGCTTTGCCACCAGCGCTACCTGCTCCGACTGCCACGGCAGCCACGATATTCTGCGCGCCAGTAATTCGGCTTCCAGCGTCGCGCCGGGCAATGTGCTGGCGACCTGCCGCAAATGCCATGAGGACGCGACGCCGGGCTTTGCGACCTACCAACCGCATGCCACCACCGACGACTTCGCACGTTATCCCTACACGTGGATCGCATCCAAGTTCGTGAACATTGCTGTTGGCGGCGTGCTGCTGTTCTTCTGGGCGCATTCCGCGCTTTGGTTCTACCGCGAACTTCGCGACCGTCAGGCCGGCAAGCCGCGGCCGCACGTGCGTAGTGACGCGTTGCCGCCATCGGAAAAATGCTACGTCGAGCGCTGGGGCGCCATGTGGCGCTGGGCGCATCTCGTGTTCGCGCTCAGCATCATTCTCTTGGTCGCGACCGGCATCACTCTACTTTATCCAAATACAGCCTGGGCGCCGGTGCTCGAACGCGCACTGGGCGGGCCTTATATCGCCGGCCTGCTGCACCGCTTCGCCGCGATTGTGATGATCGCTGTGTTCGCCTGGCACATTCTCTTTGCCGCCGTTCACATTGCCCGTAACTGGTCGACGTTCAAAGTGTTTGGGCCCTATTCGCTAATGCCGAACTGGCAGGACGCGGCGGATTTCAAGGCAATGTTCAAATGGTTCTTCGGGCGCGGGCCGCGACCATCCTTCGACCACTGGAATTACCAGCAGAAGGTCGATTACTGGGCGCCGTTCTGGGGCATCGCCATGCTGGTCGCGACCGGCGCAATATTGTGGTTCAAGACGCTGACCGCGGCCTATCTGCCGGGCTGGGCATTCAATGTCGCTGCGGTCGCGCATGGCGATGAAGCCCTGCTCGCCGCCGCCTATCTGTTCACCGTGCATTATTTCGTCAATCATTGGCGGCCAGACAAATTCCCGCTCGACACCGTGATCTTCACTGGCGCAATGCCGCTCGAGGAGTTCAAGCGCGAATACGCCGTCGAGTACGCGCGCCTGCAGAAGAGTGGCGAGCTGCGGCACTACCTGGTCGACGCGCCATCGCAGCCGCTGACGCTCGGCTCGAAGATCCTAGGCTTCGCGTTGGTGGCGATCGGGCTTGCGCTTCTCGTGATGATGGCGATCGGCTTCGGCGGACATCTGTCGTGACAGCGACGGACAATCGGCGCAAACCAGTCGCGCTTTATTACGCGACGCATGACGGACAGGCGCGGCGCATCGCCGAACATATTTTCCAGCGTCTCGGCAGCGAAACGATCGCCGCGCCGCAGGACGTTGGCGCGGCGGTGCCGACGGCAGCAGAGATCGCCCGCGCATCGGTGATCGTGCTCGTCGCCGCCGTGCGATACGGCAAGCACCTTCCGCAGGCGGATAGATTCCTGTCGGTCTACCGCACGGTGCAATCGCCGCCGCCGCTTGCGCTCGCCTCGGTCAATCTCACCGCTCGCAAGCCTGCCAAGACCACGGCCACCGGCAACGCCTATCTGCGCAAGACGATCGCGCGCCATCACCTGACGCCGGCGGTGGCGGTCGCCTTCGCTGGACGGCTCGATTACCCGCGCTACAGCTGGTGGGACCGGCAGATCATCCGCTTCATCATGTTGCTGACCGGCGGGCCGACCGACCCGAGCGCCAGTGTCGAATACACGTCCTGGCCCGCGGTCGACGCATTCGCCGACCGGATCGCCGAATTACAGCGGCGGAACTAGTCGCACCTACGTAAAACCCCGGAATTCCGGTTCCGCCGGCGACGGTTGCCGTTTGATACGTATCAAGGCCGCTGCGGCCGTATCCGGTAACTTGTTTCGATAATTGGCGGATTTCAAAATTTTTGCCGCCTTTCTGATAGTTGGAAGCCAGACACGGCACCGATGCAGCCGCGAACCCTCAAATTCAAAGTCGTGCTTTATCTCTCGATCGCATTGTCGGCGGGGATGCTGCTGTTCACAGGCCTGGTCGCCTGGTTTCTGTACACGGAGATCCTCGGCAAGGTCTCCGACCACGTCACCCAGCTTTCGGAGGTGATCACCAAGAGTACGCGCTTCGCGATGCTGCAGAACCAGCCGACTTATGTCGACCGCATCATCCGCGACGTGGCTGATCAGGAAAAGATCGACCGCATCCGCATCCTGAACAAGGACGGGCGCATCATCCATTCGACCTATTCGCCCGAAATCGGCGAGTTTGTGGACCGCAACGCCGAGGCCTGCACGACCTGCCACGGCACGACAACGCAACCACCCAAGGGACGGCGCACCTGGACCTTCAAAGACACCGACGGACACCCGCTGCTGGCCAGCATGGAAGTGATACGAAATGAGCCGACCTGTTACACCGCGGCCTGCCACCAGCATCCGCGCGAGACGTCCGTCCTCGGCGTGCTCGACATTGTCTATTCGCTCGAGGACTTTAACAGCAAGCTGCGCACCAGCACGTTGGGAATCGCCGGTGTTTCACTGGCCTTTATCGTGATAGCCTCACTCCTGGTCGGTTTCTTCGTGCATCGCCTGGTCTATCTGCCGCTACGCGACCTTGAGAGCGGCGCGCAGCGACTCGCGACCGGCAATCTGGATCAACCCATTCCCGTGCGCAGCGGCGACGAATTCGGCAAGCTCGCCTCCTCGTTCAACGCCATGACGGATGCGCTGCGTAATTCGCGCGAAGAACTCCGTGAGTCAGCCCGCACTCTCGAGCAAAAGGTGGAAAAGCGGACGCGAGAGCTACGTCGCGCGCAAGCCGAGACCATGCGCGGTGAGAAGCTCGCTTCAGTTGGCCTGCTTGCCTCGGGCGTGGCGCATGAACTGAATAACCCGCTCACTGGTATCCTGACGTTCTCGCATCTGTTGCGGGAGAAGATGCCTGACAAGAGCCCGGACGCCGAGGACATGGACCTGGTGATCCGTGAAACCAAGCGATGCGCCGCGATCATCAAGCGGCTCTTGGATTTCGCGCGTGAGAAGCAGCCGGAGAAGAAATTTACCGACCTCAATCAGATCATCACCGACACCGTGCGCATCGTCGAGCAGCCCGCGCATCTGCGCGACATCGAGATCGTCCTCGATCTCGATCGCAGCCTGCCGCCGATCTGGATCGACGCCGATCAGATCAAGCAGGTGATCATGAACATGGTTGTCAACGCCCAGCATGCCGTCGAGGAAAAGGGCAACATCACCATCCGCACCCGCCGTGCGCTGGATCCGCGGGTATCGGCAGCAGAGGCTAAACCGATGGTGGCGATATCGATCATCGACACCGGCTGCGGTATACCGGAAAAAAATCTGAAACGTATCTTTGATCCGTTCTTCACCTCCAAGGATGTGGGCCGGGGAACTGGTCTGGGGCTCTCGGTCAGTCACGGGATTGTCGAGGCGCATGGCGGCTTTATCGAAGTAGAAAGCAGAGTCGGCGAAGGATCGACGTTCCGCATCTTCCTGCCGCTGACGCCCCCGTCCGCCGTGTCCGAGAGCAAAATCAGCGAGGCCGTTTCATGAGCGCGCGAATTCTGGTCGTGGACGACGAAGAGATCGTCCTCCGAAGTTGCCTGCGCATCCTCAGCGGCGATGAATTCCAGGTCGAGACCGTGCAGGACGGGCGGCAGGCCCTGCAGAAAGTCGAGGAAAATCTCTACGACGTGATGATCCTCGACATCATGATGCCAAATGTGGACGGCCTCGAAGTGCTGCGCCGGGTGAAGGAGACGCATCCCAACGTCGATGTCATCATGGTCACCGGGCTCGCGCAGATCGACACGGCGGTCAAGGCGATGAAGCTCGGTGCCTTCGACTACATCGCGAAGCCGTTCGAGCCGGACGAACTGAAACTGGTGGTACAGCGTGCGCTGGAGCGCCGGCGCCTGCTGCAGGAGAATCTCAACCTCAAGACCGAGGTTAGCTCGAAATACCGATTCGAGAACATCATCGGTTTGAGCCCGCAGATGCAAGCCGTTTACCGGCTTATCGCGCAATGCGCGCCAACCAGTTCGACCATCCTGATCACCGGCGAAAGCGGCACCGGCAAGGAACTGATCGCCCGCGCGATCCACTACAACAGTCTGCGCAAGGACAAACCGTTCGTTCCGGTCGACTGCAACTCGTTGAGCGAAAACCTGCTAGAGAGCGAACTGTTCGGGCATGTCAAAGGCTCATTCACCGGTGCCATCGCCAACAAGAAAGGCATGTTCGAGGTCGCCAACAGCGGCACGCTGTTCCTCGACGAGATCGGCAATTTCTCCATGGCGACGCAGGCAAAGCTACTGCGCGTGCTGCAGGAGCGCGAATACAAGCCGGTCGGCGACACCCGCACGCTGACGGCGAATTTCCGGCTGATCACCGCCACCAACAAAGACCTCAAGGTCATGGTGGCGGCCGGCACGTTCCGCGACGACCTCTACTACCGAATCAATATCTTCCCGATCCATGCGCCCGCGCTGCGCGACCGCAAGGAAGACATCCCTGCGCTCGCCTACCATTTCCTTAAGGTGTTCAGCACCGAGCTCGGCAAGAAGATCACCGACATTTCCGAGGGCGGGCTTAGCACGCTGGTCAACTACGGCTGGCCGGGCAACGTGCGCGAGCTGGAAAACGTGATGCACCGCGCCGCGATCCTTACCAGCGATCACATCATCCGCCAGGCGCACCTCGTCAATATTCTCGATCCGTCGCAGCCCCCGGCCGACGTGACGGTGCCGAGGACCGGCGACGAGCTCAAGCGCGCGAAGAAGGCCATGCGCGAAAAATCGGTTGAGGAAATAGAGAAGCAGTTCGTGCTCGAGGCGCTTAAGCGCAACAACTGGAACGTGACCAAAAGCGCTGAGGATACCGGCATGCAACGCCCAAACTTTCAGGCGCTGATGAAGAAATACACGATCCGTGTGCGCGACACCGCTGGCACCGGTGACCTGTCAGGCGAATAGTAGTTGTTTTAATGCGACCCCGGCGCGCGCTTTACTCGGCCGGCGCTTCTTCTTCCTCGAAATCTTCATAGCCGGTCATCATCGATTTGAAATGCGACATCCGAGTGTGGCCGAGCGTCCCGAGATAGACGTGCACCAGGACGTAGAAGACGAAGGCGATGAAGATTAGCACATGCACGGTGTCGATCACGCGCACGCCGCCGAAGAAATCGACCTGCGCGGCGAAACGTTTCACGTTCCACAGTAGGATACCGGTGTAGATTTGAATCGGCAGCAGCAGCATCACGACGATCTGATAGATCATGCTCTGCAGCGGATTGAATTTGCGGTAGATGGTGGGCTTAAACGGATTTGGTTCGCCGAGAAAGATGCCGAAGCCGTAGTAATAGGCCTGCTTCAGACTGCCGATGAAGTGCTTTTTCGGGTTCAGTTCCGAATGATAGGCCCTGATCCGGTCAGAAGTCAGATAAAACACCAACCACAGGCAGAAATTGGCGATCAGCACCACGGCGACGAAATTGTGCGCGTTGACGGCCGTGCGGAATGACACCACGTCGATCAGGCCGACATAACGGATCTGCATCCCGGTGAGAATCATGAGGACGAAGCCGACGGCGTTGATCCAATGCCAGATGCGAACCGGAAGCGGGTGAATGTAAACTCTCATGGTGCAGTTCCTGTTAGCGCTTCCCTGCCCGTCACGCCGTCTTGGGTCCGTCGCCGGGCGGCGGGCTAGCCTGAGCCCTGCCATGCGGATGATAAAGACCGAGGTACTTGAACAGCCATCCTAACGCCACATGGCCGACCGCAATGCCGACGCCGCCAAGAATGGCAAGGATCAGCAGGATGTCGAGAAGTTTGATCCTGGTAGCTCCGATCGCATAGAAGCCTTTCACCGCGCCGAGCGAGAATGGCGAGTCCAGCACATTTGCGTTGGCCTCATACCCGACGCGGCGGCCGTCCGGGCCCACCAGCGAAACGGTCACGCTCTGGAACGCTTGCGACCCCTTGCTATGACAGGTGTGGCAGTCGCTGATTGCTTTGCTCTTATCGGCAAGTCTATGCGCCTCCGGGCCCGTGACAACATCTAAGCGGCCGCGCAAAACGGTCTTGCCGGCGGCCGCGTCGCTCCGGTTGAGAGTTTGCAGCAAATTCCACAACGTCTGAGCATCGATTCCCTTGCTATCTGAACTGAGGCTCGCCTCGAACAGTGGCACGCCAATTTGCTCGGTCTGGCGCGCTTGGCCTTTGCTGTCGATCAGCATGAGATCGACTTTATGTTCTGCACCGGGAGCGTGGCAGACGGGACAGGACACAACCTCAAAATGCAGCGCGGCATTGGGCAACCATTTCTGATGTTCTTCCAGTACGCCGGCGTGACAACCGGCGCAGGCTGCTTCGGGGCCCTGGCTGAGCGCGGTCGCGGACGGGGACTTCACCTCATGCGCACTGTGGCAGCCGGCGCAAACCGGCGCGAAGCTGTCCTTCGAGTGCAGCAGCGACTGCGCATGTACGCTGCCCAAATAGGCGGCGTAAATCTCGCTGTGGCAGTTCTTACACGGCGTTTGTTCGAGCGTTGCCGCCGCGCCTTTTATGACCGCGTGTGGACTGTGGCAGTCGGTGCACACCGGTGCCTCTGGATTGCCCCTGCGCACCATCGCAGCGTGGATGCTGTTCTGCCATTGATCGAACTTGTCGGCATGACAGTTGCGGCAAACTTGCGTCATTTCGGTCGCGAAGCTGCGCGCGCTCTTGATTTCTCTTTTCTCCGGTGGATGCGCGGCGAGATTAACGTCGGAATGACAGCTGGTGCATCCATTGGCCGCATGCACGGATTTGCTGTACGGCTCAGCCGGCACCTGCAGCTTGAGGATGCTGCCGTCTTCAAGCTTCTTTTCCATGCCTGCGGAGCCGTGACAGCCCAGGCAATTCTGGTTGGCCTGCGAGATCGCTTCATCCGCTGCGGCCGGCGGAGCTTGCAGTGCCAGTGCGAGAGCGAGTGTGCCAATGGTAAAACTGAAAGTGGTTAGGATTCTGCTCACGGTGCCGTTGCCGTTTCGCTTTCTATTCATGGCACCCTCGACTCAATCGCGTCGGGGGCCTGACAGCCCCCGACGCTCACATTTGGTACATCTTGCATGCCGTTACTGCCGCCCGCCAGATTCTTCCTTGATCTAGCTCATGCAGCGCGGGCGTTGCCGGCTACCGCCCGAGTTCCAAGCCATGCCAAAGCGGCCAATCCGATGAACGGGAAGAATACAACGTAGACCAACCCGACCAGCGGCGCGGCGACGGTGAGCGCGACAGTGCGCAACACCAGAGCCGCATGTCTGATCACTGGGAACCTGGCGGCGGCGAGCCGGGCGAGCAGCACGGCCACGACCGCGAGCCCAACAAAGGGAAGCGCAATGATGTAGGCCAGCCCGAGGAAAGGCGCGGCGAAGAACAGCAGGATGTTCTTGAACACGCTGCCGCTGGCTTCCGGGGCCGCGGTTTCAACGGGCGCAGTGACGACGTAGAGTTTGGGCGCTCGCGCGACGGGCGCGGTGACAACTTCTTCCTCGACGAGGATTTTGCGTAATGCGGTCATGGCTCACTCCTATTTTTCTTGGCCTCAGCGAGGCCTGCAGTTTTTTCTCGCTTTACTGCCTCGCAAGGGGTGTGCCAGGAGTTCGACGGTCTGTAAATTGCTTCATCAATTCAATAAGTTAGATACAATTTGCGAGGCAGTTTTCCGCCCCGCATAAGGCATTGGAGTATAACTTTTTCGTACAAGGTCGCCTAGAAATGACGGAACAGTCAATATCCTCAAGCTTTTTCGGCACAATTCAACCGTATGTTTTTTCCATACATTGATCGTTTTGTGGGGCCGCTGCAGCTGCAATAAAAAAATTGGCCGGAGGGATATCCTCCGGCCGCAACCTTACCGTCGAGGCAAGGCCAAGTTGGCCATTTCGCATCAATCTTTTGTCCGGGCCATCACCGCCCGCCCCGCGAGCCAAGCCAAAGTAGCAAGCCCGAGGAACGGGAAGAGCACGACGTAAGCCAGTCCGATGAATGGCACGGCGAACACCATCGCGACGTGCTTCATCGTGATGGCAATGTTGCGCACCGCTTCGATCTTCATCGCCGCGCGCACCGTCAGCACGGCGAAGATGCCGAGACCGACGAAGGGGAACGCAATGATGTAGGCTAGTCCGATGAACGGGGCGGCAAAGAACAACAGGATGTTCTTTAGCGTGCTGTCCTTGCGGCCGGGCTCCGTTTTGGCCACCTCGACGGTCGCCGGAAACACTTGCGGCGACGGCGCGGCCAAGACATCGCGCGCACTGTCTTCGATCATTTCGGGTGACAGGGGCTTGTGCACGAAGCTCGCGACGCCGGCGGCCTTGGCACGGGCTTCCGCAGCATCCGACCCGTAGCCGGTGATGATAACCACGGGGGTCCAGGGCTTGCGGGCCTTGACCTGCTCGGCAACCTCAAGCCCACTCATGCCGGGCATGCGGATGTCGGTGTAAACGATGTCGTATTTTTCCTCGTTAAGCTTGCGCAGCGCCTCTTCGCCATTTTCGGCGGTGATGACGGCGTAGCCCTTCTTGGAAAGGACCCGATCGAAGCTCTTGCGAACGACCGGATCGTCGTCGACGACGAGGACTTTGCGTGATGCGTTCATGGCTTTCTCCTTCGAGTACTTGTTTGATGCGTATTTGCTGGTTCAGTGTTTGGTTGAGACGGCGCTCGCAGCCTCCTCTGGCAGCCGATGCAATGCCCATTTTTTTCGGGTAATGGCGCCGTCGGTAACGTTGATCACTTCTCGCGGGCCAACCGGCTTCGCGACGTAGTCGTAGGCGCCGAGACGGACGGCTTGCTTGGCGCTGTCCATGGTCGGATAGCCGGTGATGATCACCACTTCGCTATCCGGCCATTTCTGCTTGATAGTGCGCAGCACGGACATACCGTCTATGCCGGGCATGCGGACGTCGAGCAACACGACGTCAAAGGGGTTCTGCTCCATCGTGTGCAGCGCCTCTTCGCCGTCCCTCGCCAATGCGATGTTGCAGGACATCCCTTCCAGCGACCGCCGGTAGCTTGCGCGCACCGTTTCGTCATCATCGACGATCAGGATTCTGTTTTTATCGGTCATCTTCGCCACCCTGCTTACTCACACCGACTATTGAGCAAGCCTTGTGCCATCGGCTGCGCTGAAGTCGTTATCTCTTTATTTTCAGTAATTTACGCATGATTCCCCGCATCCACATGACGGGACCGAAGTACAATTTTTCTATGCGCTCCTTAGCGACACGCTGAAAAAATCTCGCGTTTTCAAATCAATGTGCACTGCAACGGCTGTATAGGTTTTTCATCGCGAGATGCGGCGAGTGAATTTGGAAATGAGTGCCCTACCTTGGTAGTGCCGGCGAGACAAAAAATCGCAGTCGAGAAACGGAACCGGGTAGTGCGAGATAAGGTCGTCGCTTTCCGCACATTCTGCGCTCTGCTAACGTTCATCCGCCAGCGGGGGATGTGATGTTAGGTAAACCCTCAAAGGAGAATCGGCGATGCGAAAGATCTTGGCCACCGGCGCCACATTATTGACGGCAGTTGCGATCATGGTGCTCGCATCCGGGCAATCGATGGCGAATCCGGCGATCGCGCAAAAGACCGGCAAGGCCTGCAACGCGTGTCACACCACCCCGCCGGCACTTAATGCCGCCGGCCAAAAATATAAAGCCCAAGGTAAATAATTTACCACGCGATTACACCGTCGGCTGACCGCCTGCGAGGCATCGGCTGACGGATTAAGAAGTATCGGCTGCGCCGGCACGTTACTGCCGGCGCGCATGCTGTTGTCTATGCGCGTATTAAGCGTCGAAGTGAAGACGATCAGCCACCATCTTGGGCGTCGCCGAAAACCACATCTGGTACAGCATAGTTAGAAACATGACGGCGAAAGACCCTGCTAGTATCGCGCCGGCTAGTATCTCCACGTACACAAACGGATGGAAGGCCTTGATCAGGTACCAGGACATCACGTCCACCATGATCGCGGCAAAGGGTGCCGCTACCACCAAGCACTTGAACCACACTGGCCTAACGTAGGCGTGGCTAAACATGATCCCAACCAAAAAGAATATGAAGGTCAGGCCAAACAGATGAATGTGCGACACGCGCACCAGCGTCGGGATCGCGGCACCGGTGTCCTTCTCCGTTACCTTCTTCAGGTTGTCGAAGCCATTGAGATTGGGCAGATGCGGGTTGCTGCCATCATGGCAGAGCATGCAGCGTTTCTCTAGCACTGGCGCGACCGACTTGTCATAGGGAGCGCGCGGGCCGCCCTCCGCCGCCCAGGCCAGCACGACGTTTCGTTCGTCCCCTGGCAACATAGCCGACATCGGCCCGCGCAGCGCTGCCTCCAAGCGCGAGCCTTTGCCGCTGCCAGAATAGGCAACGATCAGATCGTCCACCGAAAGGATGTATGGATTGCCGCCCGCCCGCCCGGCGTAAGTGAAGTAAACGTTGAGCAGGGCAAACAGATAGCCAATGCCGAGGACCAAAACCGCCGCCGTGTATAAGACGCGCTGGCTAAGCGGCAACTCCGAATAGTGGAGGTAATGCCGGTGCAGTGGCACTGTACTCATGGTGGGTCCTGGTTTACCGCTCGAGTTCTTTTTGGCGTCCACGGCTATCTCACTGGCTGGTTGGCGTAATAAGACGCGAGGCTTTCGATGATGGAGTCGCTGTAGGGCAGGCTCATGTTGTGCATCATCGAGTTTCCGCGCTTGCCGTCGCGATAGGCGCGCAAGGCAAGCGTCAGATAATCCTTATCCTGCCCGCCGATGATCGGGATCGCCAAGGCCGGATTATCCCTTTCGCCGGCATGGCATCGATCACATTTGGTAGTGATCTCTTTGAGCAGCGTCTCGCCGCTCTCCGCCGGCTTTGATTTCTGCGTCGTATAGAACGCAACAATGTTGTCGATTTCCTGATCGCTGAGTTCGGCCACAAGCCGCGACATCAGCGGATGCTTGCGGGTTGTGCGATAGGCCTTGATCGCCTGCGTCAGGTATTCGGGGTCCTGAGCGGCGAGGGTAGGTGTCGCCGAGTCGGTGCTTATGCCATGCGAGCCGTGACATCCTCCGCACACGGCGGTGCGCGGTTCACCTTCGGCGGCATTGCCGGTTGGCGGGGCACTGCGTTCCGCCGGCATTTGCGACGCGAAGTACAAGGCCGCGCTCTCGATATCCAGACGGTTCATCCGGCGCAGCATCGGATCCATGGGCGCCGATTTACGCTCCCCTGTCAGATATTCGTGCGTGGCATTGACAAAATATACCGGTTGTTGGCCTGCGAGACTGGGCGTGCCGGGTGTTTTGCTGTTGCCGTTCTCACCGTGGCAATGTGTGCACGTCGCCGCGACCTTTTTGCCGTTTTCGTAGGCCGAGAACTGATCGGGCTTGGGCGCCTGGATCGGCCGCAGACTAGCGTAAAAGGTCGCGACCTGTCGCGTCTCGTCATCGCTCATGTTGGCTGCGACCTGCCGCAAGGCTGCGTGCGTGCGTGTACCCTCTTTGTATTCCTTCAACGCGGCCATAATGTACCGCCCGCGCTGTCCGGCGAGATTAGGGATGCCGGGAGCAGTGCCTTTGCCATCGAGCCCATGACAACCCTTGCATTCCCGATCGGCTACGACCTTGCCCGCGCTGATGTCTGCGGCGCTCAGTTTCTCGGGTGTACTTTCGTCGGAACACCCAATCAGTGCGACCGAGAGAAACATGACGAGCCAGAGTTGTTTCATGAAAACCCCATATAGTGACGCGTTGGTATTATTTTCATTGCGGTCAACCGCCGAACAAGTGATGGAAAAATCCGTTCATCACCATAACAAGCAGGGCGAGGCCTGCTCCCATCAGAGTGAAGCCCAGGATCTTCGAGCCGAGCGTCATCGGCCGTGACGGCGCGTCGACCAGGAATTTCTTGAGTTCGCCGTCGGCGACTAGGCGGTTATATTCGACCAGATGCTCCCGCTTGAATTCCTCGAGCGGCATCTTGCCGGTGAACATCAGAATATCGAGTGGGAATTTGTCAGGCCGCCAGTGATTGTTGAAGAAATGCACCGTGAACAGGAAGCCGGCCGCCAACACTGCTTCCTCGCCGTGGAAGATCGTCGCAATATTGAACACCCAGCCAGGCAAGTACGTAGCGGTCAGACCCTTGAACCAGAGCGTGGCACCACTGCCGCCGATGATGGCAACGCCCCAGAACGGCGCCCAGTAGTCGAACTTCTCCCAATAGGTCCAACGGTCGAGTTCCGGCTTCGGCGCCAACCCGAAAAACCATTTGAACATGCCGATCGCATCGTTGAGATCCGGCAAGCTCGGCACCAGCGAATCCGGACCGAACCAACGGAAAGTCTTCCAGTTGCGGCCGATGCGCAGGAACACATAGACGATATGCCACAAAAAGATGGCAACGAAGCTAGCTGCGAAGAACCGATGTACGTTGCCGGTGACGCGCGGACCACCGAAGAAGTGGCTGATGACCGGCGCCCAGGTCGTATCGGCAAACAGCAAGGTCATGCCGGTGAGCACCAGCATAATCACGCAAATGGCGAAGGAGAGATGGGCGATACGCCAGATCGCGGGCCAGCGCCGGTAATAAACGACCTGCTTGCCGTTGTCGCCTTTGAGCGCTTGCGTGCTTACATGCGGGCGATTCTTGCCTTGCTGGTGATCGCGCAGTTCGCGGTAGTACCAAAGCGCCGAATGCGACCAGAAGAAAGTGAACACGCCGCCGAGCAGCGCTAGCATGAATTTCGAGGCGAGCCATGTCAGCGGATAGCGCGCGAAGTTTTTGTCGTTCGCGTGCGGCTGGAATGTCAAAAAGCCCGGCGTCGCGTCGAGGTGGCATTTCTGGCAAGTCTGCAAACGATTGTTCGGAGCCACGGACGACGCCGGATCATCGACGCGTTTGATCGCGTGACTGCCGTGGCAATCGAAGCACTTGGCGGTATAGGCGAAGCCCAGCGTATTTACCTGACCGTGGTAGGTTCCCAGATAGGATTTCAATTCTCCTTCATGGCAAGTCCCGCAGTTCTTGGTGATCAGGAGTCGCGTGGTGTCGAGCGCCGGATTTTGGATGTCGTGGGTGGTGTGGCAGTCCGAGCAGACCGCCGCTCTCGGATTACCGTTGACCAACGTTTCCTGGCCGTGCACCGAGGTCTTATAGATCCCGAGTTCGCTCTTATGACAGGCGCCGCACGCGTACGGCAGATTGAGCCGCCACCAGTTAAAGTTCGGGCTGCCCTTCGGATAGACGTAATGCGCGTCGTGGCAGTTGTAGCAGGTCGCGTTGGTATGCGACTGATCTTCCTTGTTCGGCTGCGCGTGGATCGACTTCATGTAGCGGTCGATCATCTGCACGACGCGGCTCAGCTTGGCGACTTCGTCCACCTTGTTCTCATCCTGCGCTTCCTCCAGGCGAGCCTGATGGCAGTTGACGCAGCCGACCCTCACCTCGATTTTTCCGTGCGGGATCTTGGTGATGTTGGTGTGGCACTCGACGCACTGCCGCTTGCCATGCACGCTGCCTTTGAAACGATCTATAAGAACAGGCGGCGGAGTTCCTGGCGCCGGCGCCGTCGGGGGCTGGAAGCCCTCAAGACCATGACAGCCGAGGCACATCTCCTGCGTGAGTTTGGGTGTCTGCTCGGCGTTCTGTTGATCGGTCGAGTCCTGCGCGCGCGCGTCCAACGCCCACAGACCTGACACCGCGATGAATAAAATGAAGCCGGCAACGAGCCACCTCAGGGGACGCGCGATGCGAGCCTCGACGCCAAGATCCTCAGCGGCGCTGATTTCATGCGAGACGGTCATGTCGCTTACCCAGGCTGCCCCGCTCGCAGATATACATCATTCATGGGAGATAAATCGACCGATTTCCGTCCCGGCTTATCCGTTGCCGGACAAAGATCATTTGATTGAAATCAAAAAACAAATGCCCGGAGAATTCTGCTAGCCGCAGGGTAGGCTCTCAGCCAAAAGTGGTATTAGGCGTAAGCCTCTTCCCAGGGCGGGAATAGGCGCACCAATATCGTCAGCAAGATCATTGGAACCGCTAGTACCATGCCCGCCGCCAGCAAGCCTTCGCGCCCGAAAAGCGGCGGAACATAATCGATCAATCCTTTTCCGGTCTTGGAAATCTCCTGCCCCCCGATGACGACATTGTAGCGCATCATAAACACTGCGAGCAGAACGAGGATCGCGCTTCCCGTAATGCCTGCGATCAGCGCGGTTCCGCTGGTTCCCCGCCAGATCAGGAAGGTGATGACTGCAAGGGGCAATAACGAGCCAATGCCGAACTGCAATATAAAGAAAGGAATGACGAGGGGTCCTTTGACGAACTCCATAATGACCTCGATGCCCTCACGCCCTCGATAAACCAGACTTAGGAATTCGACTCCCTCTATTACCAGCGTAAACATCATGAAGCCCCACAGCGCGTAGGCCATGACCTTCAAGCATGACACATCGACGGCAATCTTGCGGAACTTACAAGTCAACACGTAGAGGACAATCACCAACGCCGTGCCCGAGATGATCGCTGATAACAAAAATATTACCGGCATAAGGTCGGAAGACCACCATTCCCGCGACTTCAAAGAGCCGAACACAAAACCGACATATCCATGCAATCCGTGCGCGCCGGGAATGCCAATAACCGCCAGAGCGAATAACCATTTTCGGTCATAGCTCATTGCTTTTTCGGAAGTGTCATCGGATCCAAGAGACAATATGCGATAGAACCATCGCAATAGCCCCGGCCGTCGCGCCTGCTGCACGATTTGCGGGCGAAATACAAACCAAGTCTCCAGTATCAGCAGAAGGACATAGAAACCAGCCGCATAGCCAAAGACCGCGAATGCAGACGTCACGTGAGGCGTGATCATCGCGTTGAATGCGCGCTCCGGATGCCCAAGATGCAACAGCAAGGGCACGGGAACAGTAACCATGCAACTCAACGAGATGAGCAGCGCGAAATGCGAAACCGGCCGCAATTGCTTGAAGCCAAACACTTGATACAGGCTTGAGATGGTAAATGCCCCGGCGACCAATCCGGTGAGATACGGATAGACCACGATCAGGACGGTCCATGGCACGACAGTTTCATTCGGATAGACGTAGCCGCTGAACGTGGATGGGTGAAACAGCGCTTCCATTAGATCACGTCCTTATCTGTGCCGGTATAAAACACGTTCGGTGCATTGCCAGTCTCCGGCCTAAGCACTCGGACTCGATTATTTTGGATGAATTGGCTAATTGGGCTCTGCTTGTCATTGAGGTCGCCAAAAATGCGCGCGCCGGTTGGACAAACCTCAACGCAAGCCGGCCTCAGTCCCTTGGTGATACGGTGATAACACCAAGTGCACTTGTCGCTCACATTTCTGCGCTCATCGAAGAAGCGCGCGCCATACGGACAGGCCTGCACGCAATACTGACAACCGATGCAGTAGGTGTGATCGATTACGACCACGCCGTCGTCGGTCTTGTAAGTAGCGCCGGTCGGGCACACCTGCACGCAGGCCGGATGCGTGCAGTGATTGCAAAGCTTCGGCAGAAAAAAAGCTTTTTCGACATTCGCATCTTTATAGCGGTTGGAAAAACGATATTCCCCCTCTGCGTCTGAAGCCGCGATATTTATCGGGTCAGCCTGACTGTCGATTCGCGCGTTGTCCTCGCCTTGCAAAGTTACGTAGCGCTCGACCCAGGTCCGGAAGTGGTGTGGGTCAAGGGAAACGTCATTCTCAAGTTTACAGGCAACCACACAGCGTAGGCAGCCGATACATCGCTCAGCGTCGACGCCGAAGGCCCATCGATGCTTCGACCAGTCATACCCTGGGATCTTCGGCTTGTCGGCGGCGCCCGCGACCTGAGTAGCGCCTATTGCAGTGGATGATACGGCGCCGGCAGTGACGGCCGCTGCGCTGCACGCAACAGCGCTTCCGAGACAGCTCAAAAACTCGCGCCTAGTGTCACGCTTTTCGCTCTCGTTCATTGCAAGCACTCCCAACCCAAGCTCGATCCTCTTGCCTCATTTGCAAGTGGCCGCCGCGTAATAGGCCGCTACATTCTCTAGCTCCACATTGCTCAAACCCTTCACAATCCCGGCCATGATCGCGTTCTTGCGCGCGCCAGCGCCATAGCGTCGCAGCGCGCTGACGAGATAGGTCTGGGATTGCCCGACGAGATTTGGCCACGAAGGATTGGTGCTCTTTCCATTGGCGCCGTGGCAAGCAATGCACTTGGACGCGGTCGCATGGCCCGGCAAGCTCGCCTGCTTATCTGCGGTCAACGCGCTCTCGCATTTCAATTCGGTAGAGAAATAGGCGGCAAGGTTTGCAGCATCCTCTGCGGTTATCTTGGCGGCCGCGTTCATCATCGCGTCCTCGCGCGCGCCCGTGCTGTAAGCCTTCAGTGCGTCAATGACATAGCCGGCATTCTGGCTCGCGAGCGTGGGCCCCGGTAAGTTATTGCTCACCCCGTCGGTGCCATGACAGCCCGTGCAGGCGGCGGCTTCGAGCTTGCCCGCCGCCGGATCGCCGACCTGTGCCGCAGGCGCGGACACCAGATTGAGCCGCGGTGAATGCGGATTATGACAAACGGTGCACTGCTGCGTTGCGGCGTGATCCGCAACGATAATCTGCCGCTGCTGCAACGGCCTGCCGGTCATACGTTCATGGCAAAGCGTGCACAGTTGGCGTGAGTCGGTCGGTACTACCAACTTCAGGTTTTTGGGATGATCCGGACCGGTCGTCGCTGGCACATAATTGCTTTCAGGATCTCGCCCTCCGGCCGGTCCGTGGCAGACCTCACATTTTACAACCTTGCCAACGTCAATGCTGTTATGGACGCCATCAGTCCATTCTGCGGCCTGCTGCTCGTGACATGAGGTGCAATAGGCCGTGCCCTTATATTTCGGTTTCGCGGCAGCGATTTGAGCTACTGATTTTCCCCGATAGTGGCCAAATTCATAAAACGAATCGGTGGTGAAGAATTGTTTCGCGCCGTACGCGACCACAGCGAAGGTTACCATAAATAGCAACAATCGAACGATGTGTCGCGGCATGCGTTGCCCAGTCAAAGTTATCGATTAAAGATTCAAGGTATAGCTTGGCCTTTCCCCACCCTAATCAGCCAACATTGATGTTGTTCTGATCGAATTATTTTTATGCGTGCATGCTGACCGTGTCAGCGATCAGGATATGATGCATTATTGTTAGGCAAGACAATTCCAAGCTTGATCCAAATCAATGCTTGAAACGATTTTGGGCAATCACGGCATCCGCCGCGAAGCCCAAGAAAATCGCAGACGTGAGCCCCCTGCAAACAGTGTCGCTCATCATAATCATATGCAGGTAAAACAATCACATTGCCCGGCTACACTGCTGCTCGCAACAGAAAGGCCCGCAAACAGAACGCTGGCCGTGCCAATAGATATCTATCCAAAACAAAATCGCGAACACAGACTTGGCGAGTTCGCTAAAATTGCGCACTAACGCATCGCCATGGGCGCCAGGTTGTTACCTTCGCGAGTTGAAGGAGCTCAGTTCGGGACAAAATTAGAACTTGTGACCGTTCGCTTCGTACTGCTTGCCCTTGGCGTTGCGCTCGCCGCCACCCGCCGGATTCACATGGCAGTAGCCGCAGGCCTTGCCCTCCTTCTGAGAATAGGCGGGCAACGCCGTCGCTGAACGCGGAGCCGTAACCAGCGCTGCGAACAATACAGCCGCCGCCAAGGCGGCCGACGCGCGAATGATAACGGACTTCGATTTCATAGGAAATTCCTCTCTATTTTCCTCACTCTTATGAGAACCCGGCGATTAGCAAAGGCGCGCCGATTTAGGCGTTGATCGAAGTCAAGGGATGAGAGTTTTCAATGCCTTTTTCTGGATCCCAGCTCCGACCAACGAACGAGTGTTATCTGCCGAACCGCTAACATGGAGTGAAAAAACATCCCTCATCGAACGGGCATGACGACGGCCCGATGCGGCATCGGCTTGGCAATATCTGGCCGATCACTTGCTTGGCGCCACAATATACATAACGCTGCGCGCACGCTGTGCCGCGTAATGGGCCGCCAGATTATCGATGTCATTTTCGGTCAGGTCGCCGGACATAGCGGCCATTTCGGTACTTTTGCGCGCGCCGGTCCGATACGCATGTAGCACCTTCGTCAAATAATCGGCACGCTGACCGGCCAGTGCCGGCACCCTGGGATTGGTGCTATTTCCGTTGAGGCCGTGGCAACGCTCGCAGCGCTCGACCCATTCTTCCGTCATCAGCGGCTTGCGCACTTTGGGCGCTTCTGGCTGCAGCCCCGCATAATAGGCGGCGAGATTCTTGATGTTGGAATCGTCGAGCCCTGACGCCAGTCCTTTCATGGTTTCGTTGCTACGCTGGCCATCTTTGTACGCGAGGAGCGCTGCGGATAGGTATTCCGCGTCCTGGCCGGCAAGGCTCGGCGTCGTCGGCGTCGCGCTGATGCCCTGCTCACCATGACATCCGGCGCACGACTCCGAGCTTGCTTTACCCGCTGTCGCATCCCCTGGCGCCGGCGTTTTCGCTTTCTCCGGTGTCTGCAATCCATAATAGAGCGCAAGATTCTTGGCATTCACGTCGCTGATGGCAACCGCCATCGACTTCATTAATTCGTTCTTGCGTTGCCCACTCTTGTAGTCCTCGATCGCGGCGAGGAAATATTTTGGGTCAAGTCCGACCAGGCTCGGCATTCCCGGAGTCTTTGTGATGCCGCCCTCGCCATGGCATCCAGAGCAGACGGCGGCCGCGGCTTTGCCGGCTTGCAGCGCATCGGGTTTGGGAACATAGGCATTTGTGCCGCTTGCCGCCCGAGCCTGCGCCGGCTCAAGACTGGCAAAGTAGGCCGCCACTTTGACCACCGCGTCGTCATTAAGAAACTTGACAGCATTGTTCATAGCGCTATCGCCGCGAATGCCCGATTGGTAGTTTCGCAGTTCGAAGTAAAGATAGGGCGCGCGTTGGCCTGCAAGATTCGGCACGCCCGGACTCGAGCTAATGCCATTAGCGCCGTGGCACCCCGCGCAAGAAGAGTCGGCAAGTCGCTTGCCCTCGGCAATATCGCCGGCATCGGCGTAGAGCGGCTTCAGGTCGTTGGGGCCGCCGGACATTACCGAAGTTTGCGCCGTGGCATTGATGCTAAACCCGGCGATCGCAAGACCCGCAATCAACCCGCCCACCGAAAAACAGTTTATTCCGCTTATCATCACCACCGCTCGTGCGTTTGCTGGAGTCGAGGCTACCAAAGCGAGCGGCCTCTGACGAGGAAGCCTTCTGTATGGCCGCCGCGGCTGTGTAACTCCTTGATAGAAATCAAAGTTGTCATTTCGCAGCAGGACCCAAGCCAGTTCTAAGTAATTTCTCTTAAGGGAAAGCCGTCGTGTTCGATGCGCTCGAGATATTAACGATCCAGTAACAACTTATGCGCTTCCGCATGCGAGACTGCACGCTGATTGACCTGGATCAAGGCTCGAAAGTCACAGTGCTTTAGTTTGGTGAAGTCGCGATAGGAGACCCGCATGCTCGCGTCAAATCCCGTGAAGCGATATTCCGTTCTTGATTCAGCCTTGGCCGCCATCAGCGGCTGGATCCAGAAACGCAAACTGATTCGCGACTGCCGCCAGCGATTCGAAGCCTGCACTAGCGATGAGATTGCACGGCTCGCGCACGACGTCGGTTTGCCCGAGACCGATCTTCGGCGCATGGCCACGCTCGGACCTGATGCGGCGAAGCAACTGCTCGATCGAATGACCGCGCTGCACTTGGACGCCGAGGTGATTGCCAACAGCGAGCCAGGCACCATGCGCGACATGCAACGGTTGTGCTCCAACTGCGTCAGCAAGAAACGCTGCCAACGCGACCTTGCACAGAATCCGAACGATCCAGCGTGGCAGTATTGTCCGAACGCCGGCACACTCGGCTTGCTGAAAGGAGAGTCTACGGCCGCGGTCTGGCCGCGCTAACGTCGCCATTTGCGCTACAACCCGCCCGGACGCGGTTGACATAGGTCAATCGCGCTCTAACCCGCTACTGTATTCTCTATTGGTCGCTCGATCGATTGCGAATGGCGTCAATGTCGAACCTGCTCGAAAAAACCGTGCCCCGGTACACATCGTATCCGACGGCGCCGAATTTCAGCGGTGCTGTGAACGCCGCGGTCTATCGCGCCTGGCTCGGAGATCTCGGCAGCCAAGCAACCCTGTCACTTTATCTGCACGTTCCATTTTGCCGCGAACTTTGCAATTACTGCGGCTGTCATACTAAGGCGACCCTGCGCGACGAGCCGATCAACGACTATGCCGAGCGGCTGATCGAAGAGATCGCATTGGTCGCCGCCTGCACTGGCCAGCACAAGGTGACGCACATCCATTGGGGTGGTGGCACGCCGTCCATTCTCGGCGCCGATCTGCTCAAGCGCATCACCGAAGAGTTATGGGGACATTTCGATTTCGCGGCGATCCGCGAACACGCGAGCGAGCTCGATCCGCGTTATCTGACAAAGCAACTCGCACGAGTGTTGCGCGACATCGGCGTCAACCGCGCGAGTCTCGGCGTGCAGGACTTTAGCCCGAACGTACAGCAGGCGGTCGGCCGCATCCAGCCATTCGAGACCGTGAAGGATGCCGTCGACAGACTACATGACGTCGGCATCGACCGCATCAATCTCGACCTAATGTACGGGCTGCCGAAACAAAGTGTTGCCGACGTGCGACAGACTGCAAGCTTAGCTCATAGCTTGCAGCCGCAACGTGTCGCCGTGTTCGGCTATGCCCACGTGCCGTGGTTCCGGCCACAGCAACGGCTGATTGATGAAGCCGATCTACCGACGTCGCAGGAGCGACTGGAGCAAGCTGAGGCCGCGCACGAGACTCTGGTGCAATTCGGTTATCAGCCGATCGGGCTCGACCATTACGCGCGGTCCGACGACGAGCTGACGCCGGTGGCAAAATCTGGACGCATGACGCGAAACTTCCAGGGCTACACCGATGATGACGCCGATGCGCTGGTCGGATTGGGCGCCTCGTCGATCGGCCGACTGCCGCAAGGCTTCGTTCAGAACGAACCGGCAGTAGGGAATTACATGCGTGCGATCGCGGCGGGAAACCTAGCTACAGTGAGAGGCATCGCGCTTTCAGCCGAAGACCGCGTGCGCGGACACATTATCGAGCGGTTGATGTGCGACATGACGGTCGATCTCGACGCGGTGTCGGCCGAATCTGGCTTCGACATCGGGACTGATTTCTCGCAGGAGCTCGAGTCACTGCAGCCCTTCACCGAAAACGGCACCTTAGTGATCGAAGGCAATCGCTTGCGCATCACCGAAAAGGGCCGCCCCTACATGCGACTGGTCGCCTCAGCGTTCGACAGCTACCTGAAGCAGGGTCGTTCGAAACATTCCGTGGCCGTTTAACAGGAGGGTGAGATGCCCGCCGAGCCCAACGCGCCTAAGCACCGGACTGTGCTCGAGGTCATTTCGCGCTGGTGGCAGGCATGGACCTATCCTGCTCCCGACTTGTCGAATCCGGTTTGCTGCCTCGACGGCGAAGTCGAGCGGCTTGCCACAGACATCGGCATGCCGGTCGCGGAAGTGCGCCGTCTGGCCGCTCAGGGTCCGGAAGCCGCTGACCTGTTGCTGCAGCGCATGGCTGCGCTCAAACTCGATTGCAAGAAGATTGTGCAATCCAACCCGGAAACCTTCCGCGACCTGCAACGCGTCTGCGGCCAATGCGAAAGCCGCCGTCAGTGCTCGCTCGACCTGACGCTCAACTTGAGCAACCCGCACTGGGAAAGCTATTGCCCAAACGTCGCCACACTGAAGCTCTTGGGCGCGACCTCCTCCGCTGCGGGCGACAAGCGATAGCTACTCACTGTTTGCATTGACAAGTGATCAGGCGAGCGTCAGCATTCTTGCAAAATTTTTTATCAGCAACCGCGAAAATTCGAAGCGGCTGCATCGAAGCGGCGTAGGTCGGAGGAACGCCATGGCATTGTTGCGTACGGCCTGTACGGCCGCCGCCTTGCTTTGCACACTGGTCGCGGCGCAGGCGCAGACCGCCAACTATCCGGACAAGCCGATCCACATCATTGTTCCGGCAGCGCCGGGCGGCGTCACCGATATCGTTGCGCGCGCGCTGGGCCAGCAATTCACCGAGCTGTGGAACGCGCAGGTTGTCGTTGAGAACCGCGCCGGTGCCAACAATCAGATCGCGGCAGAGATTGTCGCCAAGGCGGTGCCCGACGGTTACACGCTGTTCGTCTCGGCGGAAGCAACCTTCGTTATCAATCCTTACCTCTACAAGACGTTGCACTACGATGCACATAAAGATTTCACACCGATCAGCGGCCTGATCGCCATCAATCAGGCACTGGTCGTCAGAAACGACCTCGGCATCAATTCGGTCGCCGAATTTCTGGCCTTGGCCAAGCAAAAGCCCGGCACCATCAGTTTCGGCGGCTACGGCATCGGCTCGACCGGCCACCTGAACATGGAAATGCTGCAGCACGATGCGCACGTGAAGTTCATTGGCGTGCAATACAAAGGCGCCACGCCGGGCCTCAACGAGGTCATGGGCGGTCATCTCGACGCGATGTTCATCAGTACGAGTTCGGCGATCGGGCCGTGGAAGAACGGCCATTTGAAGATCATCGCCATCGGCAGCAAGGAGCGCATCCCGGCCTATGCCGACATCCCCACCGTCGCGGAAACCGTGCCGGGTTTCGTCGCCCGCTCATGGTTTTGCCTGGTCGGGCCCGCCGGAATGCCTAAGGATATCGTGGAGAAATTGAATTCGGCCGTCGTCAAGATTTTCGAGAATGCCGAATTCCAGGAGCGGTTTTTAAAGCCGAACCTGTTCACACCTATCGCGTCGCCGACTGCGGAATTCGCAGCCTTCATCGAGGCGGACTCGAAGAAATGGCAGGAGGTGATCGAGGCTGCTAACGTCAAACTCGATTAGCTGCGAAAACGCGCGCCTGCGATATATCGAAATGTTTTGTGCTATCCAAAATGAAAATGCTTTTTCGGGAGGAAAGAATGTGCGGCATAGGCTGGCGTCAATTGACGCATTTGAGTTTCGTCATCCTGCAACCCTTGGCGCTGATCTTATGCTGGACGCTGGCAAGCCCGGCATGGGCCGCCGACCCGGTCAAGGTCGGCTTCAGCCTGGGCATGACCGGGGCCAATGGGCCGAACGGCAAGCAACTCATTATCGCGCTCGAGATCTGGCGCGATGACGTCAATGCCAAGGGCGGCTTGCTCGGCCGGCCGGTAGAGCTCATCTATTACGACGACCAGACCTCGCCGGCGAACGAACCTTCGATCTATACCAAGTTGATCGACGTCGACAAAGTTGACCTATTGATCG
>Ga0207821_1000019_pt1 | contig 24005 bp, 24 predicted proteins | sample LuqExpMetageno53_FD_187811 | JGI IMG/M metagenome (GOLD analysis project Ga0207821, IMG submission 187811) | Tropical forest soil microbial communities from Luquillo Experimental Forest, Puerto Rico - Sample 53 (SPAdes) | ecosystem: Environmental > Terrestrial > Soil > Tropical forest ... | reverse complement strand
TTCGTCTCTTCCTTTGTCGTTCTAGCCATTCCTTCAGAGCGATAGCATTGTTCCGGCGTTCATCGCGCGCCGCATAGAGAAGAGTCACCGGCCCCTTGCGCAGATGATCGAGCAAATTCTTTACGGCGGACTGGGCCGCCTCGCTTTTGAGTTCTTCAAAATAGGCGGACCGAAAAGCGTCGTAGGCATCTGGCTTGCCGTGAAAACGTTTGCGCAACGCGGTGCTCGGAGCGATATCCCTGAGCCAGAGGTCGATCTGCGCCTTATCTCGTGCAATGCCGCGCGGCCACAGCCGGTCGACCAGAATGCGTATTCCGTCACCAACATCCGGCGGCAGGTAAACGCGCTTCACAGCAAGCGTCATCATTTTATAATTTAGAGATTTCATTTTATAATTAGATCACATTTTGTGATCAGAATTCATTTTCATCGGCTGTTGCATGTCCGGCATCGCATGATCCATCTGCCCTGATGCGGGATCTATTGCACCAATGTCGTGAACGTCGAAAATGACTTTAACGTCTCCTGCTTTCTCAAATATCAGCGTCATCGGTACCTTGTCATTCCTTTTGAGTGGAACTTTTAAATGCATCATCATAATGTGATAACCACCGGGCGCGAGGGTGACGGATTGACCAGCGGGAATAGATAGTCCGTTTTTCATCGGGCGCATTGTTATGACGCCATTAAAAACCTGTAAAAACTAACCATTTAATCTCCGGTTCCGAAACCAATGCCGCGGGCGTTCATCACGACTCTCACATTCCTGTTGGCTGTCCTGCTGACAGATGCTGCCGCCTCCGCGCAAGACACCCCGCGGCACGGCCGCGCACTGCTCAGGGAGTTCTGCGGCAATTGCCACGCTATCGGCCGCAGCGACCGCAGCCGCATGCCATACGCCGTGCCGTTCCGCACACTCGGCCGTACTTTCGATCTCGATCGGTTTCCCCAGCTGCTCGAACGCGGTATCTCGTCCACCCATCCCGATATGCCGGAATTCAAGTTTAGCAAAGACAATGCTCGCGCAGCCGCCGTCTATCTGCGCTCGATCCAAGAGTAGGCGTCTAGCGGTCGATGGTAATCTCGTCGGTGAGCGCGCGCGAAACGCAAATCATGATGTTGTCAACGCGTTCGTGATCAGCGAGCACCAGGTCGCGGTGATCGACCTTGCCGGTGGTGAGCTTGGTGCGGCAAGTGCCGCAGGTGCCGGTCTCGCATGAGCTCGCCACATCGATCCCGTGCTCGTGCAGGGCCTCCAGGATCGTCTTGTCGGCCGGAACATCAATCACCGCGCCCGAACGCGCCAGCCTCACCTTGAACGGCTTGTCGGTCGGCTTGTGCGTTTCAGCGTCGCTAAATGCCTCGAAATGCACGGCCGCCGACGACCAGTGGTCGGTCATGTGGCGCACTGCCTCCATCAGCGGCCGCGGACCGCAGCAGTAGAGATGCTCGCGGTTCTTACGTTCCGCCAAGATCGGCTTCAGGTCGAGCGAGTTCGCAGTATCGCCGCCGTCATAATGGATGACCACGTTGTCCTTGAACTCGGGCGCGCTCAGCTCGTCGAGAAAAGCAGTCGTCTCCGGCGAACGCGTTAGATAATAAAGGCGGAACCGCTTGCCTTGTGTGTGCGCCTGCCGGATCATCGCCATGATCGGCGTAATACCGATGCCTCCGGCGATGAACAGGAAATCCTGCGCGCGTTGTGGCAGCTCGAAGTCGTTGACTGGTGCGGCCACCTTCAGGTGGTCGCCGGTCTTTACATGATCGATCAGGTCGATCGAGCCACCGCGCCCGTTGACCTCGCGTTTGACTGCAACCATGTAACGGTCGCGTTCAGCCGGGTCGTTGCAAAGCGAATATTTGCGCAGCAGGCCGTTCGGTACCTCAATGGCGATGTGGGCGCCGGCAGAAAATTGCGGCAACGGATGGCCGTCCAGATCGCGAAATTCGAACATATGGATGCCGTCGGCGATCTTGTCGTTGCGCATCACGCGCAAGGTCAGGATTTGCGGCGGATTATGTGCGGTCATTCGGCCCCAATAAACGGCGGTGCGCTGCCGCACAAGTGGCGACTTTGTCGCCGGAGGGCAAGTAGGGCAGAGGTCTTCACGCGAAGGCTGGCCCGAATATCCGGGTCGCGACCCTTCGGCCCCACATCCTTAAGGGTCGGGGCCGCAGGATGTCGCGCATCTTGTCCCGGGGTTAGATCGGCTTAGCGCTCCAGCTCAAGCGCGCCGATGCCGCTCACCAAGGCTGCCGAATAGGAGGCGCCGGAGGGGACCTCGTAACGGCCGTCCGGAGTGGCGACCATAGGCCGATCCAATCGCACAGGAGGCGACCGAGGAGATCAAGAGAGAGTATTCAAAACATTTCGGAATCTAGTGCATGTTCCTCGAAAGTGGGAACCGGTTTTCGGATAAGATGATAAGATCAGGCGAAGTAATAAAATGCTCGACGGCTTCAAACGCAGCGATATCAAGACCAGCGACGCGCGCATCGTGACGGTAGTCGGCGGCAGCGGCCCGCCGGTGCTGTTGATGCACGGGAATCCGTTCAATCATCTTTCGTGGCATGCTGTGGCGCCGACTCTGGCGAAGGAATTCACCGTGGTCTGCACCGACCTGCGCGGCTACGGCGATTCCGAGAAGCCGCCTGGCGGCGATGATCATTCCGGCTATTCATTCCGCGCCATGGCGCAGGATCAAGTTGAAGTTATGCGAGCGCTTGGTTTCGACAGGTTCATGGCGGCCGGTCATGACCGCGGCGCGCGCGTGCTGCACCGTATGTGTCTCGATCATCCGGCGAAGGTCACGCGCGCGGCGATCCTCGACATCATCCCGCAGCATTACCTTTACAGTCATATCAACAAGCAATGGGCGACGTTCTCCTGGCACTGGTTCTTTAACATTCAGCCCTACGACATGCCCGAGCGGATGATGGGCTTCGACCCCGACTGGTTCATCGAGAAGAAGCTGGCGAAAACCAAGCAGGGTTTGAGTTTCTTCAACAAGGAAGCACTTGCCGAATACAAACGATGCTTCCGCAATCCGGAAACGATCCACGCGATCTGCGAGGACTACCGCGCTGGAGCCAGCATCGATCTCGAGCACGACGAGAAGGACATTAAGACCGGCCGCAAGATCGGATGCCCAGTGCTGTTGCTCTGGGGCGCGACCGGCGGCGTTGGCCGCAACCACGATCCCGGTCCGGCGGAAATATGGAAGGCCTACGCCTCCAACATCGTCGGCGCCAAAGCGATGCCGAGCGGACACTATCTGTCCGAGGAGGCACCGAAGGAGACGACCGAAGCTTTGCTTGAATTCTTCTCGGAGAAAATGTAGCCGCGGATTGTGCCGGGCCTGCTCCCTAATGGAGAGGTGAAGATAGGCTAAGCTGCCGACGGCGGCTCGGCGAGGAAATTCCTTAGTGCATAATATAAGAGGTGCCGGTTCTTACTGTAGCCGGCGCTGTGCGGGACTTTTGGCATGATCACAAACTGGCGGTCGCCATTCGGCAGTTGCCGGTAGAAGTCGAGTAGGTCGTCGTTGGTTGAATTACCGTCGAACTCGCCGCGCAACATCAGAACCGGCGACAATATTTTCTTCGGATCGACAATAGGCAAGTTCGCCGCCATGTCGATATAGGTGCCGCTCGGCACTTCGTCGCCGAATTTCATCTCGTCGGCAATCAGCGCCTGGATCATCTCCTTCTCGTAGGCCTCGGGGTGCCCGTCGCGAGTGAAGATCGAGGTAATCATCGCCGCGTCGCGCTTGCGCCGATTGCTGGCGCGCAATTTCTCCACCCGCTTGCGCCGGCGCACGATCTCGGCGGCGCCGTTGCCCTTGTAGGTGAAGGCCGCGAGCATCAGCCGGTCGACACGTTCGGGCTGCGCCTGCGCGTAGGCAGCGGCGCGGATGCCGCCGGAGGAGGTGCCGTAAAAATGCGCCTTCTGTCGTCCCGTCTCCTGCCTGACGACTGGAAACGCGGCCTTCAGATCCTCGACGCCGCTCGCCATGTCAGAATTGTTGCCGGACGAGCCAGAGTAGCCGTAGCCGTCGTGGTCCATAGTCCACACGTCGTAGCCGTAGCTGGCCAGCACGTTCATCAGGGAGTATTCGCCCTTGCCGGGCACGTTGAGGTCGTAGGAGGAGCGCGCCGAATCCGAGGATCCGTGTACCAGGAAAACCACCGGTAGCGGCGGCTCGCCGAGTCTCGGCTCGCCCACGCGCTTCCGCCAGAGATTGAGCTTCACGTCGCCTTTCTTGGCCCAGTATTCGTGCGACCAGATTTCCTCGGCCGCGTGGGCCGCTTGCGTAGGCGCGGCGCTGGCTAAGCGCGATAGCAGGCTTGCGCCAAGGCCGATTCCGGCACCCTGCAATACGCTGCGGCGGGGCAGGGAATGGTCGCGCTCATGCATGAAGTCGCTCCCTGCAAGCGGGCCGACTGGACGGCCCATTTACCCTGCAATGTAGCAAACGGCGACCGCCGCCGGCAGTCCACTCGCGCCGGGAGTCCAGTTCTGCTACTGGGACGCTGTCGGGTGCGCGCGGCGTCGAGGAACGATGGGCCAAGGCCGCCTTGCGGGCGGCCTGCGCAGATAACACACCGATCTCAACTGGGGATCGGGACGCCGAAGCGGAGGATGGATGCTCAAGCAGCCGCGCGTCGGGGCGCAAGACTTCCAGAAATATATCGGCTGGAACCGGGTCGGCATGTTGCTCAGCCTAGCCATCATCGTCGTGGCGGTAGTGGTGCTCGTGCACATGCTGCGCGACATCAAACTCGATGAACTGGCGCGCGCGGTGGAGGGCACCCAGCTGCGCCATATCGCCGCCGCCGCCGCCTTTGTCGCCCTTGGCTATTTCACGCTCACTTTCTACGACTGGTTCGCCTTGCGCGCGATCGACCGCGCCGAGATTCCCTATCGCATCGCGGCGCTCTCCGCCTTCACCAGCTATTCGATCGGCCACAATATCGGCGCCACGGTTTTCACAGGCGGCGCCGTACGCTACCGCATCTATTCCACCTACGGCCTCGATGCCATCGAGGTGGCGAAGATCTGCTTCATCGCTGGCCTGACCTTCTGGCTAGGCAACGTCACCGTACTCGGGCTCGGCATTGTGACGACGCCGCATGCTGCTGGGCTGATCGATCAGCTGCCGGATTGGGCCAACCGCGGCATCGGCGGCGCCATGCTACTGGTGCTCCTCTGCTACCTCGGCTGGGTGTGGAGCGCGCCGCGCGAGTTGGGCACAGGCGGCTGGAAGGTCAATTTGCCGAGCGGCAGTTCGACCTTGCTGCAGATCGGGATCGGCATCCTCGACCTCAGCTTCTGTGCGCTAGCCATGTACATGCTGCTACCCAGCGAGCCGAATGTTGGCTTCGTGACTATCGCGGTGGTATTCGTCTCGGCGACCATGCTTGGCTTCGCTAGCCACGCGCCCGGTGGCCTCGGCGTGTTTGATGCCGCTATGCTGGTAGCGCTGTGGCAGTACGACAAGGAGAACTTGCTGGCCGGGCTCCTGCTGTTCCGCCTGCTTTATTATGTGGCACCGTTCATCGTGGCGCTGGCTATATTAGGCACGCGCGAGTTCGTGCTCGACGTACGCGGGCTGCGGAAGCGCACGTCGCCGGAGGCAAGGCAGCCTAGTGCGCCCTTGCGCAGCAAACTTGAAGCCCGGAAGAAAATCGCAGAGTAACCATGGCGACAGAGGACGCAGATTCTCCGCAAGCGGTCGATTGGCCGACCCGCCTGCGCGATGCTTGGCTGGTGCTGCTCGGCCGGCTTGCCTCCGATAGCGACGTCGGAACCCTGGCCCCGATTATCAGCCGTACCGCGCCGCATCCGCAGGCGCCGCTGATCGACGCGCTGATCGGGGGATTGCCCAGCCCTGCGATCGTGCTTGACCGCGAAGGCCGCGTTATCACCTTCAACGCGCGGGCGGCGGCAATTGCCCCATCGTTGCGCCGCGGCGAACCAGCCTTGATCACCCTGCGCATGCCGGAGCTGGTGGAGGCGATCCGCCGCGCCACCACCATGCGAATGCCGCAACGGGTGGAGTTCTTCGAGCGCGTGCCGATCGACCGCTGGTTTGAAGCTTTCGTCACGCCGGTTTGGCTGCCGGTCCCCGGCGACAACCGCGCGGACATCCTGCTGATGACGTTTAACGACCTCACCCCGCTGCGCCGGGTCGAGGAAATGCGCGCCGACTTTGTCGCCAATGCCAGCCACGAACTGCGCACGCCGCTTGCAGCGCTACTCGGGTTCATCGAGACCTTGCAAGGCACCGCCCGGGACGACCCGGCGGCGCGCGAAAAATTCCTGAGCATAATGCAGGCGCAAGCAACCCGCATGGCCCGACTGATCGACGATCTGCTGTCGCTGTCGCGTATCGAGCTCAACGCGCATTTACAACCGAACACCCCGCACGACTTGGGACCGATCGTGCGGCAGGTGGCGGACGGCCTGCAGACGCTAGCGCGTGACCGCGACGTCGCGATCAAGGTCGCAACGCCGCCCGAGGCGCTGACCGTGCTCGGTGATCGGGACGAACTAATCCGCGCGCTCGAGAACCTGGTGGAGAACGCGCTCAAATACGGCGCCGCTGGCAAGCGCGTCGACATCACCCTCAACCACGCACAGACCCGCGGCGGGCACCCGGAAGTGCGTTTGGCGGTACGGGACTACGGCCCTGGTATTGCACCGGAGCATTTACCGCGGTTAACCGAACGCTTTTACCGGGTAGACGTCGCCGACAGCCGCGCCCAAGGTGGCACTGGACTGGGTCTGGCGCTGGTCAAGCACGTGCTCATGCGCCACGGCGGCCGACTGAGCATTGAGAGCACGCCCGGTCAGGGCGCCACCTTTACCATGCATCTGCCGATGCACATAGGTGATTCGGCCAAAATCGGCAGTCAGCAATAAATATCAATAGCTTAGTCTGTCATGTAATTGTCATCTAACCTTTAAAAAACGGCGACATGCGAGCTCTATCGCTGTCCGCGGCTTCGGAACCTGCGAACAAGGAATTCAGGGCCGAAGTTCAATCGTGGAGAGCGTCTTAAAGCAACAGCGGTCGCCCAATCCGAGGGGCGCGAAGGTGAGACGTCACGGGCCGAGAGCCCGTGCGCTTTTGGCCGCAGACATCACACATGGAGAGAACCCGTGAAACACTGGACGACCTGGGCAGCCGCCGGTTGCCTCATAGCGGCTGCATTCGTTCCGGCAAACGCCGCCGACATTTCCGGCGCCGGCGCCACCTTTCCTTATCCGATTTATGCTAAGTGGGCCGACGAGTACAAAAAGGTCACTGGTAACGGCTTGAACTATCAGTCGATCGGTTCCGGAGGCGGCATCAAGCAGATCACCGCGCGCACCGTTACGTTCGGCGCTTCCGACATGCCGCTCCAGCCCGCCGAGCTCGACAAGATCGGCGTCATTCAGTTCCCAACGGTCATGGGCGGCATCGTCCCGGTTGTGAATCTCGACGGCGTGAAGAGCAATGAGCTGACGATCGACGGTCAGACGCTCGCCAAGATCTATCTCGGCGAGATCACCAAGTGGGACGACGCGGCGATCAAGAAGCTGAACCCGAATGCTACGCTGCCGTCGCAAGCAATCGCGCTGGTGCACCGTTCGGACGGCTCTGGCACCACGTTCATCTTCACCAACTATCTGTCGAAGGTAAGCTCCGACTGGAAGTCGAAGGTCGGCAGCAACACCTCGGTCGAATGGCCGGCCGGCATCGGCGCCAAAGGCAACGAAGGCGTTGCCAATAATGTCAGCAACACCAAGGGCTCGATCGGTTACGTTGAGACCGCCTATGCCAAGCAGAACAACCTGACCACGATGAGGATGGTCAACAAGGACGGTAAGACCGTCACAGCCACGCCGGACGCGATCAAGGGTGCTGCGGCGGGCGCCGACTGGGCGAACGCTCCCGGCTTCTACATGATCCTGACCGACTCGCCGGGCGATAAGTCCTGGCCGATCGCGGGCGCGACCTTCATCCTCGTGCCTAAGCAGCCGAAGGATACCGCCGCTGCCAAAGAGGCCCTCAAATTCTTCGAGTGGGCCTACGCCAAGGGCGACGAGATGGCCTCGAGCCTTGATTACATCCCAATGCCCGACAGCGTGGTGAAACTGATTGAGGCGAAGTGGAAGAGCGAAATCAAGGACGAGACCGGCAAGCCGATCTTCTAAGACCGCATGCGTAACCGGAAAAGGCGCTGATTTCGGCGCCTTTTTCTTGTCAACACACCGCAACAGGGCGACTTGTATTATCGCGGCAAGGCCGCTTGAGTGGCTCTCCCGAAGGACGCAAAGCCCAGGAGAGCCGAATGCAATCCAATGGGAGGCGACCCGTGGTTGATGTGGCGTGGCAGGCCGAGACGATGTCGGGCGCCGAACAACTCGATCGCGCCAGGGTCCTACGGCGCCTTCGGTTGAGTGACGTCGGGTTCCGATATCTGACCCGTGCCGCGGCCATCGCCGTCCTCGTCATCCTCGGCGGTATCATCCTCTCGCTGATCCTCGGCTCGTGGCTCGCGCTGAAGACCTTCGGCCTAAACTTCCTCTTCGCCAACACCTGGAATCCGGTGACTGAGAAATTTGGCGCTATCGCGCCGATCTACGGCACCATCGTCACCTCCATCATCGCTATGCTGATCGCGGTGCCGGTCGGCCTCTTCATCGCGCTGTTCCTGACCGAACTGTGCCCGATGTGGCTGCGCCGCCCGATCGGCATCGCCATCGAGCTTTTGGCAGGCATTCCCAGCATCATCTACGGCATCTGGGGCTTGTTCGTGTTCGCGCCCTTCCTGCAGCAGACCCTGCAGCCTTTCCTGATTAATGTTTTCGGCCCAGTGCCGGTGCTGTCCACTTTGTTCGCCGGCCCGCCCTATGGCATCGGCATGCTCACCGCCGGTCTGATCCTCGCGGTCATGGTGCTGCCCTTCATTACCTCGATCTCGCGCGACGTGTTTGAGGCGGTGCCGCCCGTACTCAAGGAGGCCGCCTACGGTCTCGGCTGCACCACCTGGGAAGTAGCGCGTTACGTGGTCCTTCCGTTCACCCGTGTCGGCGTAATCGGCGGCATCATGCTCGGCCTCGGCCGCGCCCTAGGCGAAACGATGGCGGTGACCTTCGTCATCGGCAATGCGCATCGCATTTCCGGGTCGCTGCTCGCGCCGGGCACCACCATTTCGGCCACCATCGCCAATGAATTCACGGAAGCCGTGGGCGATCTCTATACCTCAGCGCTGATCGCGCTCGGTCTCATACTGTTCATCATCACCTTCATCGTGCTGGCGTGCGCGCGACTACTGTTGCTGCGCATCAACGCACGGGTAGGAGGCTAAGATGGCGGGCGTGGTCAACCACTCGCTCTACGCGCGGCGCCGCCGGCGCAACTTCATCACGATGGGGCTTGCTTTTGGCGCGACCGCCTTTGGCCTAAGCTGGTTGGTGCTGATCTTGCTGGTGCTGCTGTGGCAGGGCTTCAGTGGTCTGTCCTGGGCCGTGTTCACCGAGATGACGCCGCCGCCCGGTGCCGCAGGCGGGTTGCTCAATCCGATCATCGGAAGCTTAATTATGACCGCGCTCGCGGTGGTGATCGGCACACCGCTCGGCGTCCTTGCCGGCACCTACATGGCCGAATATGGCCGCTATGCCAAACTGACCGTGGTCGTGCGTTTCATCAACGACATCCTGCTAAGCGCGCCCTCGATCGTCGTTGGCCTCTTCATCTATGAGATCATGGTCGCGCAAATGGGTCATTTCTCCGGGTGGGCGGGCGCCGTCTCGCTCGCCGTGATTGTTGTTCCGGTGGTGGTGCGCACAACCGAGGACATGCTCACCCTGGTGCCCGACACTCTGCGTGAGGCGGCCGCCTCAATCGGCCTGCCGCGCTCGCGGATGATCACCAAGGTGGCCTACCGCGCGGCCCGCGCTGGTATGATAACCGGCGTGCTGCTGGCGGTGGCGCGCATTTCCGGCGAAACCGCACCGCTGTTGTTCACCGCGCTCAACAACCAGTTCTGGAGCACAAACTTGAATGCGCCGCTGGCCAGCCTCCCGGTAGTCATCTTCCAGTTCGCCCTAAGCCCCTACAAGGATTGGCAGACCCTGGCCTGGACCGGCGCGCTGATTATTACCTTGTCGGTGCTCGTGCTTAGCATCACCGCCCGCATCCTCGCGGCACAGAGAGAATCATCATGAGTGTATCCGTCACCGTCCCAAGCGTCAGCCCTACAGCCGCCAATGGAAATGCTCTGCACGAGAAGATCGCCATTCGCAACCTGGATTTCTTCTACGGTGAAAACCGCGCCCTGAAGAACGTCAACTGCTCGCTTTACCAGGGCAAGGTGACCGCCTTCATCGGCCCGTCCGGCTGCGGCAAGTCCACGCTGTTGCGCATCCTCAACCGCATGTACGACCTCTATCCGAACCAGCGGGCCACTGGCCACGTGTCGCTCGACGACGGGGACATCCTGGCGCCGTCACAAGACCTAAACATGTTGCGCGCCAAGGTCGGCATGGTGTTCCAGAAGCCGACTCCGTTCCCGATGACCATTTTCGAGAACGTCGCCTTCGGTATCCGGCTGTACGAGCGGCTGCCCAAATCCGAGGTGGCAGGCCGCGTGCAGCACGCCTTGCAGCGCGCCGCGCTGTGGGAGGAGGTGAAGGACAAGCTCAACGCCAACGGACTTTCGCTCTCTGGCGGTCAGCAGCAGCGTCTTTGCATCGCCCGCACCGTGGCGGTGCGGCCAGAGGTGATCCTGTTCGACGAGCCTTGCTCCGCGCTCGACCCGATCTCCACCGCCAAGATCGAAGAGTTGATCGATGAACTAAAGGACGACTACACGATCGCGATCGTGACCCACAACATGCAGCAGGCCGCGCGCGTTTCCGATTTCACCGCGTTCATGTATCTCGGCGAGCTCATCGAGTTCGATGAAACCCCGCGTATGTTCACGACACCGAGCGACCGGCGCACGCAGGACTATATTACCGGTCGCTTCGGCTGACGCGCCGTGGCGACGGAGGGACAACAGCAATGACCGATCTGCACACCACCAAGGCGTTCGATACCGATCTGCAGGATCTCGCGCGGATGGTCGCCGAAATGGGCGGTCTCGCCGAAAAACAGGTTGCCGATTCGGTGGACGCATTGGCCAAGCGCGACAGCGCATTGGCGCAGCGCATCACCCAGGCCGACATCAGTATCGACAACTTGCAGCACGAGATCGAGGACAAGGCGGTCAACACCATTGCGCGCCGGCAGCCGATGGCGGTTGATCTGCGCGAGATCGTCGGCGCCTTGCGGCTTGCCAACGACCTCGAGCGCATCGGTGACCTCGCAAAGAACATCGCCAAGCGCGTGATAGCTCTCAACGGCGAATTTCCCCCGCCGAAGCTGATCCGCGGCGTAGAGCACATGGCCGACCTCGTTCTCGGCCAGATGAAGGCCGTCCTCGATGCCTATGCGCGGCGTGACGTTACCAAGGCGATGGCGGTGTGGCGGGGCGACGAGGAAATCGACGCGGTTTGCACCTCTGTGTTCCGCGAATTGCTCACGTATATGATGGAAGACCCGCGCAACATCACATTCTGCATCCACTTGTTGTTTTGCGCCAAGAACATCGAACGCATGGGCGACCACGCCACTAATATCGCTGAGACGGTCCATTACATGATCGAAGGCCGGCCGATCGCCGACCAGCGGCCGAAGGGCGATACCACTACGATAGCCGCGTTGCGCAACGCAGCCGAAAGGTAACGGTGGCCCGCGATGAACGCGCGCATCCTCATTGTGGAAGACGAAGAGCCGCTTACGATGCTGCTCCGCTATAACCTCGAAGCCGAGGGCTACGATGTGGAGACGGCATCGCGCGGAGACGAGGCGGACACCCGACTGAAAGAGAGCAGCCCCGACTTGATCGTACTCGATTGGATGCTGCCCGGCCTCTCTGGTATCGAACTGTGCCGCCGGCTGCGTGCGCGCCCGGAAACCCGACAATTGCCGATCATAATGCTGACCGCACGCGGCGAGGAGAGCGAAAAGGTGCGGGGCCTTGCCACCGGCGCCGACGATTATATCGTCAAACCATTCTCTGTGCCGGAGCTCTTGGCGCGCGTGCGCGCACTCTTGCGCCGCGCCAACCCCGAGCGGGTGGCGCCGGTGCTTAACATCGGGGACCTCGAGCTCGACCGCGAGAAGAAACGCGTCTCGCGCAACGGTAAGCCGATCGACCTCGGGCCGACCGAATATCGCTTGCTTGAGTTCCTGATGGAGAGGCCGGGCCGTGTCTTCTCGCGCGAACAATTGCTCGACGGCGTCTGGGGCAGCGACATCTATATCGACGAGCGCACCGTAGACGTGCATGTCGGCCGGCTACGCAAGGCTATCAACCGCGGCCACCTAGCCGATCCGATCCGCACGGTCCGCGGCGCCGGCTACGCGCTCGACGACCGTTTCGGCCGACCGAGCTGAGCTGACCCTTTCATCCGGAACTCTTGAGACGTGCGTTCATGCCAGCGCTCTAGGAATATTCCAGCGGCCCGGTCACGGTCACGGTGACTTCTCTTTGCTCAGTTCCGCTTTCGCGGACATGACCGCAGTGGAAACCTTACGAACCGCTGCGGAACGGCGGTCGCTTGTCGCGCCGGCGGTCGGTGGCCGGCTGGTAGGCGACGCGCGAGTGGTACGAGCAATAGGGGAGCTCGTTGACGGTATCGCCGCCACAGAAGAAGAAATCCCCGCTGCCTGGATCGCCGACCGGCCAGCGGCAGGTCTTTTCGGTGAGCTGCAGCAGGGTCTTGCGCTGCTCAACCGGGATTTCGATCGGTTCCGGCTCCGGCTCGGGCTCGTATGCAAAAGCGAGCGCTGTGTTGCCGCGGATGGACGGACGCGACATCCGCATCATGCCCGACGAGCGCGCCTTGTGCGGCCGCGGTCCAGACGAGGACGGGCTCTTGGCACGGCCCGAAAGGCCCAGGCGATGCACCTTGCCGATCACCGCATTGCGGGTGATGCCTCCGAGCTCGGCCGCGATCTGGCTGGCGGAGAGCCCGTCCGCCCATAACTTCTTCAGCAGCTCGACCCTCTCTTCCGTCCAGCCCATCGTTTCCTCCTAGGCGCTGAAGGCCTTCGGCAGAATCCACCCCTGTTGTCGGACGCCGCTCTTGACGCTCGACCGGTACGCGCGGCAATGAACTAGAAATCTGCCCCTAGCACGAGATGTCGTACTAGCTAACTAAGACGCTACAATATGGAGTGACTCTCGTGCAAGCATTTGCAACCCCCAGATCGCAGCTACCAACAGTTTCCTTTAGAATCAGCACTTGCGGCGAATTTGAGTCCGACGGGCTTCCACCGCCGCCTGCACGGCGAAAGGGCGGGGGCTTGCAATCACAAGGGCCTGCAATAGAATGAAAAAAGTGCCGCCCGGCGAGGCGGCACATTTCTTTTCGGCGCGCGCATGATCCCGAAAAGTTGTCATCAGTTTCCAGTAAAGGTCAGGCGCAGACAGAAGCCTTCGTGGAAATGGGTTGTGGCCTCGCATCTTTTGCCCACTTACGCACGCGTCGACCTCGCCTTCGAGCGGGGCGAGGGCGCTTGGCTCTACACGGCCGAGGGTGAGCGCTACCTTGATTTCACTGCCGGTGTTGCCGTCAACGCGCTCGGGCACGCCCATCCGCACATGATCGCGGCGCTCACCGAGCAGGCGCAAAAGGTGTGGCATGTCTCCAACCTGTACCGCATCCCGGAAGGCGAGCGGCTGGCCGACCGGCTATGCCGGCTGAGCTTTGCCGACACTGTGTTCTTCCAGAATTCCGGCACGGAGGCGATCGAATGCGCGATCAAGATGGCGCGCAAATATCAGTATGCCAGCGGCAGGCCCGAGCGCTTCCGCATCATCACCTTTGAGGGCGCTTTCCACGGCCGCACACTCGCGGCGATCGCAGCCACCGGCAACAAGAAATATCTCGAAGGCTTCGGTCCGCCGGTCGAGGGCTTTGACCAGGTGCCCTTCGCCGAACTCGAAGCAACCAAGAAGGCGATCGGGCCGGTCACCGCCGCCATCATGATCGAACCGATTATGGGTGAGGGCGGCGTGCGGGTGGTGCCACACACGTTCCTGCGAGCGCTACGCGAGCTATGTGACGAGAACAAGCTGCTGCTGATTTTCGATGAGATACAGACCGGCGTAGGTCGCACGGGTGAGCTGTTCTGCTACCAGCGCACCGGCATCACGCCAGATGTCATGACGCTGGCGAAAGCGCTGGGCGGCGGCTTCCCGATCGGCGCCTGCCTCGCCACGGCAGAAGCCTCCAAAGGCATGACCCTCGGCACGCATGGCTCGACCTTCGGCGGCAACCCGCTGGCGATGGCGGCCGGCAATGCGGCAATCGATGTGATCACCGCCGATGGCTTCCTAGAGCGGGTGAAGAAGAATGCGTTGATGCTCAAGCAGCGGCTGGCCGAGCTGAAGGACCGCCATTCATCGGTGATTGACGAGGTGCGGGGCGAGGGACTGTTGATCGGGTTGCGCGTGGTGCCCCCGGCTTCCGAGATGGTTGACGAACTACGCGCCGAGAAGATGATCACGGTCGCCGCTGGCGACAATGTGGTGCGGCTCTTGCCGCCGCTGATCATCGGCGAGATGGAGATTGGCGAAGCGTTCACGCGCATCGACCGCGCCTGCGCGCGGCTGGCGAAGGCCCATCCGCGACCGGTTAGAGAGGCGGCGTCATGACCGAGAACAGCTTGCGCCATTTCCTCGACCTAATCGCCATTCCCAAGGCGACGCTTGTCGGGCTGATCGCTAGCAGCCACGCGTGGAAGGATGCGCGTGGGCGAGGCCCTGCGCCGAAGCCGCTCGCTGGTAAGACCATGGCGATGATCTTCGACAAGCCGTCGACCCGCACTCGGGTGTCGTTCGACGTCGCCATGCGCCAGCTTGGCGGCGAGTCGATCACGCTTACCGCGCAGGAAATGCAGCTTGGCCGCGGCGAAACGCTGGCCGACACCGCGCGTGTGCTGTCGCGCTACGTCGACGCCATTATGATCCGCATTCTCGACCACGAGGCGGTAGCCGAGCTTGCGCGCTACGCCACCGTGCCGGTGATCAACGGCCTGACCCGCCGCTCGCATCCCTGCCAAGTGCTGGCCGACGTGATGACCTTCGAGGAAAAGCGCGGGCCGATCCGCGGCCGCACCGTGGCGTGGTCAGGCGACGCCAACAACGTGCTGACGTCCTGGATGCATGCCGCCGATCGTTTCGAGTTCCAGCTGCGGGTGGCGACGCCGGCCGAGCTGAAGCCAAAGAAATGGCTAATGAACTGGGTGAAATCGTCTGGAGCCGCAATCAACATCGGCGAAGACCCGGAAGCGGCGGTGAAAGATGCCGATTGCGTGGTCACTGATACCTGGGTGTCGATGGGCGACCGTGAGGCCAGACAGCGCCAGAACCTGCTTAAGCGCTACCAGGTCAACGCCCAGCTGATGGCGAAGGCTAAGCCGGACGCGCTGTTCATGCACTGCCTGCCCGCGCACCGCGGTCAAGAGGTCACCGACGAAGTGATCGACGGACCGCAATCGGTGGTGTTCGACGAGGCAGAAAACCGGCTGCACGCGCAGAAGGGCCTGCTGGCTTGGTGCATGCAGGTTGACGCCCGGTAGCAATCTGTCCGGATCGCGCTACATAAGCACGATGGATCGTCCCGAAATTGCCATTCCCTCGCGTGCCCCTTCGGCCACCAGCGTCGACGACACCGTCATGCCTTTCGAAGTCGTTACGCTCGACCTGCGCGGCCGCGTGGTGCGGCTCGGGCCGGTGGTGGACAAGATCCTCGCCGCCCACGCCTATCCGGTTCCGGTGGCCAAGCTCCTGGCCGAGGCGGTGGTGCTGACCGTCATGCTTGGCTCCGCCTTGAAGATCGATGGCCGTTTCATCCTGCAGACGCAGACCGACGGTCCCGTGCGCATGCTGGTGGTGGACTTCACCGCCCCCGGCAAGGTGCGCGCCTGTGCACGTTTCGACAAGGATCGCGTTGCCGCCGCGATCGAAAACGGCAAGGCCGATGACGGCATGCTTCTCGGCAAGGGCCATCTCGCTATGACCATCGATCGGGGCGCCGACATGAACCGTTATCAGGGCCTAGTTGCACTCGATGGCGGTTCGCTGGAAGAAGCCGCGCACGAATATTTTCATCGCTCCGAGCAGATCCCGACGCGAGTGCGCCTTGCCGTGGCGGAAGAATTGCGCGCGGGAGAGGGCGGCGCCAGCCATCGTTGGCGCGCCGGTGGCATCTTGCTGCAGTTCCTGCCGCGGGCGTCGGAGCGCGCGCGCGCCGCCGATTTGCATCCCGGCCATGCGCCGGAAGGTACCGTGCCGCACACCGTCGAGGAGGACGACGCCTGGGTGGAAGGGCGCGCCCTCGTTTCCACCGTCGAGGACGTTGAGCTGATTGATCCCGCGTTGTCGAGTGAGCGGCTGGTCTATCGGCTGTTCCATGAGCCCGGCGTGCGCGTATTCCGCGGTAGCGAGGTGCGTGCCGAATGCTCCTGCTCGCGCGAGAACGTCGAGGCGATGCTCAAGAGCTTTTCGCAAAACGACCGCGACCACATGGTCGAGGACGGCAAGATTTCCGTCACCTGCGAATTCTGCAGCGAGCGCTATGTGTTCGTGCCGGAAGAGGTCGGCGCCAAGCTGAGCTAACGGGTTAATTAATGGTGCGCTCGGCGCAGGATGAATCGAGCGAGAAGGCGGGGACCTCGATGTCGAAATATTCGCCGGCCGCGGTCACCATGCCGTAGCTGCCGACCATGAAGCCCGACGGCGTTGGCAGCGGTACCCCGCTGGTGTATTCGAACGACTCGCCGGGTCTGAGCGTCGGTTCCTCGCCGACCACGCCCGAACCCTTGACTTCCTGCAGGCGCCCCAAAGCATCGGTGATGCGCCAATGCCGCGTCTTGAGTTGCACCGTCTCGCTGCCCAGATTGACGATGTCGATGGTGTAGGCCCAAAAGTAGTAGCCATTGCTCGACGACGACCGCTCCGAAATGAAACGGGGCGTGACAGTGACCTCGATCTTTCTGGTGACGGCGCGGTACATCTACCTATATGGCATACAATTTACGTCACGGGGTCTTGTCATCAGCTGTAGCTCCGGGATTATGACCGAAAGTCCGTACGAAAGAAAAGCCGTCCATGGCTCCGGTACCGAACGCGATCTGCGGCTTGATTTATTCCGCGGCATTGCCCTCTGGCTGATCTTTCTCGATCACATCCCTTCCAACGCCGTAAGCTGGATCACCATCCGCAATTACGGCTTCAGCGACGCTACCGAAATCTTCGTTTTCATCTCCGGCTACACCGCAGCCTTCGTCTATGGTCGCGCAATGCAGCAGCACGGCTTCATTGTCGCCAGCGCCCGCGTTCTCAAGCGTGCCTGGCAAATCTACGTGGCGCACGTCTTCCTGTTCGCGATCTATCTAGCCGAGATCGCCTATGTCGCGCACTCCTTCGACAACCCGCTCTACACCGAAGAGATGGGGGTGCTCGACTTCCTCAAGAATCCTGACGTCACGATTCTTCAGGCACTACTGTTGAAGTTCAAGCCGGTGAATATGGACGTGCTGCCGCTCTATATCGTGCTGCTCTTGTGGTTCCCGCCGATGCTGTGGCTGTTGCTGCGCACGCCGTCCGTGGCGTTGGTGACCTCCGCCGCGCTCTATTCGCTGACATGGTGGTTCGACTGGGCAATCCCGGCCTACCCGAGCGGCACCTGGGTGTTCAATCCGTTCGCGTGGCAGCTAATGTTCGTGTTCGGAGCCTGGTGCGCGGTTGGCGGCGCGCAGCGACTATCGGGCTGGATCAATTCGCCGGGAATGGTCGGGATCGCCGCAGCGTATATGTTGTTTGCCTTCGGCATCGCCATGACCTGGTACTTCCCGCGCCTCGGCGTGTTTGTGCCCAAGTTCGTCAGCGACATCATCTATCCGATCGACAAGACCAACCTCGACGTTTTGCGCATCGCGCACTTCCTGTCATTGGCGGTGATCACGGTCTGGTTCGTGCCGCGAAATTGGCGGGGGTTGAAGTCCCCACTGCTCTGGCCGGCGATCATTTGCGGGCAGCATTCGCTGGAAGTCTTCTGTCTCGGGGTCTTCCTGGCGTTCGCCGGCCATTTTGTGTTTACCGAGATTTCCAACCGCCTGTTCATGCACGTCGTCGTTAGCGCCGTCGGAATCGGAATAATGGTGGCCACAGCGGCATTGATTTCGTGGTATAGAAGCGTAGAGCGAGGATCGGGACCGCGTCCGCCTTCGATTCAGCCGGGTTACGCGGAGGGCGGCGCATGACGGGGCGCGTTCTGCTTACATTGCTAGTGCTGGCGTTGGCCGACCCCGCCCAGGCTGACCATGCAGCCGAGTGCCGTCTGGGTGCGCAAGAGATCGAACGCGATTTTCCGCTGCCCCAGGTCACGCGCGCGATCGATGCCAAGCAGCTCCACATTCTTGTGGTCGGCGCTGGCTCCTCGCTCCTGCCGGGATCGAGTGGGGCGAAGAATGCCTATCCCGCGCGCCTGGAAGCCGCGCTGGCCGCCAAGCTACCGGGCGTTGCGGTGCAGGTGTCGACCGATGTGCAGGCGCGCCGCACTGCGGGCGAAATGGTGACGTCGCTGCCGGCGGCGCTCGCGGCAGCCAAGCCGGCGCTCATGGTCTGGCAAACCGGCACCGTAGACGCCATGCATTCGATCGACACTGATCAATTCAGGGAGGCCCTCGAGCACGGTATTAATATTGCCCGTTCCGCAGGCGCTGATGTTGTTTTAATCAACGCGCAATACAGTCCGCGTACGGAATCGATGATTGCCCTCGGTTTGTATGCCGAAAACATGCGGTGGGTTGCACTGCAGCAAGAGGTACCGTTATTCGACCGGTTCAGCATCATGAAACTTTGGGCAGATCTTGGGACGTTCGATTTGTATTCGGCCACGAAAAAACTTGACATGGCTGAGCGAGTTCATGATTGCATAGGTCAATTGCTGGCCGACCTCGTGTTTCAGTCGGCCAAGCCGGACGAACCGCGCGCCGAGAGCGGTCGTTAAGAGGTGGAGGAAGCTGCCGTGCAGGGTAAGGAGATCGCGGGTCACGCGACGAAGACACTAACTGTCGCCGCGGTGGTTGCCGTTTTGGCGCTGTCGCTAACGGCTCGGGCCGAAACCCCGGCGCCAGTCTGCGATACGCCGCTCGAGCTGATCCGGTTCGCCAACCCGCTCTCGCACTTCGGTCAGAAATTGCAATCCGGCGCTCCGATCACCGTCGTCGCGATCGGTTCGTCGTCAACCGCTGGCGCTGGCGCAAGCTCGCCGGCGAAAAACTATCCCAATCAGCTCGCCGTGGAACTCAGGAAACGCTTTCCGGCGAACTCATTCGTCGTGATCAATCGCGGCGTGAACGGTGAGGAAGTCGCCGACATGCTCAAGCGCTTCGACGAGGCCGTTATCGCGGCGAAGCCTGACTTGGTGCTCTGGCAGTTCGGCACCAATTCCGTCATTCGCGACCATGTGTTCACCGACCACGGCGCGGCGATCCGCGGCGGCCTCAAGAGAATCCGCACCATCGGCGCCGAGACGATCTTGATCGATCCGCAGTTTGTGCCGCGCGTGATCGCTAAGGGGGAAGCGGAGCACATGGTCGAACTGATCGCCACCACGGCGAAGCTGGAGAATGTCGAACTATACCGCCGCTTCGAGGTGATGAAGCACTGGCACGACGTTGATCACATAGCCTTCGAGTCGTTCGTCTCGCCCGATGGGCTGCACCTGAATGACTGGAGCTACACTTGCATGGCCCATGGGCTGGCGCTGGCGATCGCAGAAGCCGCCCAGCGGCCGGTGATGTCGGCAACGGCCGCCGCTCACCTGCTACCGTAAGGCGTTCGATTCGATCTCCAATATGCTTTTTTTGGGCTCAGACCTTGTCGAGCGCCGTTACCAGGTCCTCGATTAGATCGGCGGGATGCTCGAGGCCGGCGGAGAAGCGGATCAGTCCGTCCCCGATGCCGAGCTCCGCGCGCTGCTCCGGCGTGAGCCGCTGATGCGTGGTTGTGGTCGGGTGGGTCACCAGGCTCTTGGCATCGCCGAGATTGTTGGTGATACCGATCAGCCGCAGATTGTTGAGGAAGCGGAAGGCGCCTTCCTTGCCGCCCGCCACCTCGAACGAGCACAGCGTCGATCCCGCGCGCATCTGCTTGGCGATGACGGCGGCCTGCGGATGATCACTGCGGCCAGGATAGATCAGCCGTCTGATCTTCTTGTGGCCGGCGAGCGCGTCCGCCACGGCGGCGGCGGCGTCGGTCTGCCATTGCACGCGCACGACCAGCGTCTCCAGTCCCTTCAGCAAGACCCAGGCATTGAACGGCGACAATGATGGACCGGTCTGCCGCAGCACTTGATGATAGTGGTCGTTGATCAGCTTCTCCGACGCCAAAATGACGCCGCCGAGCACGCGACCCTGGCCGTCGATGTGCTTGGTCGCCGAATAAACCACGACATCGGCGCCGAGCTTGAGCGGGCTCTGGTAGAGCGGGGTGGCAAACACGTTGTCCACGACCAGTTTGGCACCCGCAGTGTGGGCGATCTCAGCGACCGCAGCAATGTCGATCACTTCCAGCGTAGGGTTGGTCGGCGACTCCAGGAAGCATGCGGTCGTGTTTTTGCGCATCGCCACCTTCCATGCGGAGAGATCGGTGCCGTTCACCAGCGTCGAACTGACGCCAAACCGTGGCAGCCATTCCTCGATCACCCAACGGCAGGAGCCGAACAGTGCCTTGGCGGCGACCACGTGATCGCCGGCCTTGACAAGGCCCATGATAGCGGTGGTGACGGCGGCCATGCCGGTCGCGGTCGCGCGCGCAGCTTCAGCGCCCTCAAGCGCCGCCATGCGCTTCTCGAACATGTCCATGGTCGGGTTTGAGTAGCGCGAATAGACGTAGCCAGGGATCTTGCGGGAAAAGCGCGCCTCACATTCCTCGGCGCTGTCATAGACGTAGCCTTGGGTAAGGAACAACGCCTCCGAGGTCTCGCCGAATTGCGAGCGCAACGTACCGCTGTGAACGAGGCGGGTTTCGACGCGGTAGCCATTACCAGTCGACGCGGGCATGTGACCCTCCTTCAGGCCAAAAAAAACCGGCCGGAAAATCTTGGCCGGGCACACGCGTCCCCGGCCTTTTAGCGATTTGTTTTACGTGGCTGCAAGCCGGCCGGCTCAAATGACCACGGGATAAAATGCTTGTAGCGGGCACACCCGCTTCCCGTCAAGGCACCCATCGGATAGATCGGAACCAGAAGCCGAAAGGGGCGCCGTGGCACTCAGCTTCGCCGTCGAGGACAAAGGCATTCTACCCGACCGCATGATCGCGGCGCTGGCCGCCAGCGGCGCTATTCTGCCCGAAACGGATTTCGTCCCCGGTCAGATCCAGCCGGCGAGCCTTGATCTGCGGGTCGGCGGGGTCGCCTATCGCGTGCGCGCGAGCTTCCTGCCGGGGTCCACCACGGTCGCCCGTCGCATCGACGAACTGAAGCTGCATGAGTTTGTACTTGGTGACGGCGCTGTATTGGAGACGGGCTGCGTCTATATCGTGCCGCTGTTGGAAAGCCTGGCGCTGCCAGACGATATTTCCGCCGCCGCTAATCCGAAAAGCTCGACCGGTCGGCTCGATCTCTTCACCCGCGTCATCGCCGACGAGACGCGGGGCTTTGACCACATCGAGGCGGGCTACCACGGCCCGCTCTATACCGAGATCAGCCCGCGAACCTTCCCGGTGCTGGTGCGTGAGGGCTCGCGGCTGTCGCAGATCCGTTTCCTCCATGGCCATGCGATGCTCGACGCGCCGGCCTTGCGCGCGCTGCACGCGCGCGAGCGACTGGTCGATGCCGACAACGCCGATGTAAGCGAGGGCGTCGCGGTCGGCGTGGATTTGTCAGGCCTCGGCCCCGGCGGCCTCGTCGGCTACCGTGCCAAGCGGCACACGGGCCTGATCGACGTGGAGCGGCGCGGCGGCTACGCGGTACTCGATTTCTGGGAGCCGATGCACGCACGGCCGGACAAGAGCTTGATCCTCGACCCCAACGAGTTCTACATCCTCGCCTCGAAGGAAGCAGTGCAGGTGCCGCCCGACTACGCCGCTGAGATGGTGCCGTTCGATCCGCTGGTCGGCGAATTCCGCGTGCATTATGCTGGCTTCTTCGATCCCGGCTTCGGCTATGCTGGCGCTGGCGGCAGGGGCGCGCGCGCCGTGCTGGAAGTGCGTTCTCGCGAGGTCCCGTTCATCCTGGAGCACGGCCAGATCGTCGGCCGCTTGGTGTACGAGAGGATGCTCACCAAGCCCGACAAGCTCTACGGGCAGGGCATCGGTTCGAGCTATCAGGCGCAAAGCCTGAAGCTCAGTAAGCATTTCAAGGCTTAAGGCTTACTCGGCGGCGGCCCGCAGCTGCGCTTCCTGAAAGACAGCTTGCGCGTGCAAAACGCGACTACGGCCGGCGCGCTTGGCCTGGCTCGGCGACTTGCCGTTGCGGTGGGTCCCTCGCTATGGTTCCAGTCAACGCGGGCGTAGTTCAATGGTAGAACGGCAGCTTCCCAAGCTGCATACGAGGGTTCGATTCCCTTCGCCCGCTCTGGTACTTAGCCGATTTGCATAGAAAGTTTTGCAGCATGACATTGCCGGGCCGCGGTTTTCGCGAAGTGGAGCGGCCGGACCGGACCTTTGGTGTCAGGTTGCACCCTCGGCTTGGTTGGTCGCTTACTTAACGGCCTCCACGGGGCACGCCCAATTCCTTAACCGTGGCCTTAGAGTTCGGGCGTCGTTGGCCTCGTTCGGCGCTTCCCTCATCGAGCGCCTTCCAGCCCGCCATAGCGGCGACAACGGTTTCTTCAACGTGATGCAATTACCGCGTGTGGTTGCAAGCCTTCGACGCTTATATTTGCCGCAGGGCCAGAGCGAATAGTGCGGCCCGTCGCAGGAGCCGTTCCCGAGGTCGGTATGCTTTTCCAAGGCGCAATCGTTTCCACTATAATTTTGATACCAGCCAGAGCGTTGTCGATTTCACTTTGCACGCGAGCGACCTCTGTTCTCAGAAATTTTTGCAGGTCGTGAAGTTCGGACGTCAGGCCTTCCAGGCTCTCCATCGAGCTTGAAGTTAGTCGCGCGACTGAAGTCCTGATTCGTTCAATATCGTGTTCACGCTCAATCTGAGCACGAGGGGTCATAATTCTTTGCCCCACCAGTTTGCTGATTTCTTCTTCTACATCCGGGTTAAAAAGCGCCTTCTCAGCGGGTGCGCCAGATGTTGAGGAGTCCATCAGTCTCTCCTGTTGGTTGGCTTGTCGGTACCCTCGCGAACGGTATGTCCTGTTGAGTTAACGATTGGTTAACCAGTGGGGGCCCTTCGATGGCAATGTCCCGGGTTTTTTTGGCTGCGGATGCGAGCGCGGATGCCAGGTGGCCCGCGCGCTTCCGTTGTTTGCCACCCGACTCGGCGCATACGCTGGTTGGTCGAACGGTTCTTCGCCTGGATTCAATGGCAGCGCCGCATTCTTGTCCGCTGGGAGTTTTATCCGAAGAACTTCCTTGGCTTCGTGCAACTCGCCTGTCTCGTCGGCCTCTTCAAACGATTTTGAGATAGGTTCTAAGCACTTTTTTAGCTAATTTTTAATGACGCTACTTTGCATGGGGTTGTTTTTCAAAAATTTTTTATGAGGCACATATCGATCTTGAGGGGGCACGAAAGAGAGTGTGTCGCGCTGACGAGCGAATCCATCTGATGAGGACTCGTGCAATAATTTCAGGTTGGTGCTGTGGTGGCCCGACGTTCTGCAGCCTCGCAGGATTGGCGGTGAGGCGCTAGGAGTCAGTAATTTTGAGATAGGCTCTAGCCTTTCACGCAGATCAGCGGACGCAGCCGCGCTACCCGCCGCGCCAGACCCGCATGT
>Ga0207821_1000018_pt1 | contig 24013 bp, 23 predicted proteins | sample LuqExpMetageno53_FD_187811 | JGI IMG/M metagenome (GOLD analysis project Ga0207821, IMG submission 187811) | Tropical forest soil microbial communities from Luquillo Experimental Forest, Puerto Rico - Sample 53 (SPAdes) | ecosystem: Environmental > Terrestrial > Soil > Tropical forest ... | reverse complement strand
GGCGGAGGCCGACGACTTGGTCGAGGCAAAAGGCCGTGTTTCCGGGATCAAATTCGCCGATGGCCGTGAAATTGCCTGCGGTGCCGTAGTCCTGACCACCGGTACCTTCCTACGCGGTCTTATCCATATCGGCGAAAAACAGATCTCTGCGGGCCGCGTTGACGAAGCGCCCGCGATGGGCCTTTCCCGAACACTAAAAGGGATCGGTTTTGCGCTCGGGCGCATGAAAACCGGTACTCCGCCGCGGCTCGATGGCCGCACTATCGAGTGGTCAGCGCTGGAAAGGCAGCCGGGCGACGATCCGCCTGAGCCGTTTTCGGTCCTGACCACACGCATTGGGAATCGCCAAATCGAATGCGCGATTACGCGGACGGTTGAGGCCACGCACAAGATCATCCGCGCCAATGTGCATCGCTCGCCGATGTATTCCGGGCAAATCACCAGCCGTGGGCCGCGCTATTGCCCATCGATCGAGGACAAGATTGTGAAATTCGGGGAACGTGACGGTCACCAGATCTTCCTGGAGCCGGAGGGTCTCGACGACCACACGGTCTATCCGAACGGCATTTCGACCTCGCTGCCGGAAGAGGTGCAGCACGCCCTTGTCGCGACGATACCGGGACTGCAGAACGCGCGCATCATCCGGCCCGGCTACGCGATCGAATATGACTATGTCGACCCGCGCGAACTGCATCCGACGCTGCAAACGAAGCGACTGCGCGGACTTTTCCTGGCTGGCCAGATCAACGGAACCACCGGGTACGAAGAGGCTGCGGCGCAGGGACTTCTGGCCGGTCTCAACGCGGCGGCGCTGTCCGGTGAGGATGACGAAATCACCTTTGACCGCGCCGAAGCCTACCTCGGTGTAATGATCGACGACTTGGTGACACGCGGCGTGACAGAACCGTATCGTATGTTCACATCGCGCGCCGAATATCGTCTGCAACTACGCGCCGACAATGCTGACCAGCGCCTTACCGATCGCGGTATTTCCATCGGTTGCGTTCACGGCGAACGCGTAAGATTCCACGGTAAAAAAATGGTGGTCCTGAAGGAAGCGCGCGACTTTGCCAAGTCTGTTTCGCTGACACCGAAGGAGGCCGAGTCCCATGGCCTTTCGCTCAACAAAGACGGCCAGCGACGTACGGCATTCGAGCTGTTGTCGTATCCGCAAATCGGCGTCGTGGACCTCGCGAAAGTTTGGCCGTACTTCGCTGCTCTCGACGCGAAAATCGCTGAGCAGATCGAGATCGATGCCAAATACGATGTCTATCTGTCGCGGCAGGCCGCAGATATCGCCGCCTATCGCCGCGACGAGAGCTTCACGTTGCCTGACGATCTCGATTATGCGGCGCTGGCGGGTCTTTCCAACGAGGCGCGGCAGAAACTCGCAACGCAAAGGCCGCGGACCATCGGACACGCGAGCAAGATCGACGGGATCACGCCGGCGGCGCTAACGCTCTTGGTGGCGCACGTGAAACGCGCCAAGAAACGCGCGTGAACAGACGGGGGCAGGGCCGTTTCGATCTGGAGAGCGACAAGAAACGCGCGCTGGAGCTGGTTTCTGTTTCACGTGAAACAGAACAGCGGCTCGACGTGTTTGTGGAAGCGCTCTTGCTCTGGCAAAAGAAAACCAATCTCATCGCAACCTCGACGCTTTGGAACTTGTGGACGCGCCACATCGCCGACTCGTTGCAGCTTTTGCCGCTTGTAGCTGATGCGCGGGTCTGGGTGGATTTCGGATCAGGCGGGGGCTTTCCGGGAATCCCGGTTGCGTGCGCGCTGGCAGAAACGCCCGGCGCCAAGGTTCACCTGGTTGAAAGCAATGGGAAAAAGGCCGCCTTTTTGCGCGAAATAGTGCGCACTCTGGGGATCCCGGGCCAGATTCACCATCTGCGAGCAGAGAAATTTGGGGAAAGCTTTGCGGAAGCCGCCCACGTTGTGACAGCGCGGGCGCTCGGCCCATTGAAAATGCTTTGCGATCAAGCCTTTCCTTTGATCGCTAAGGGGGCGGTCGGCCTATTCCTCAAGGGTCAAGATGTAGATGCAGAATTGACCGAAGCCACTAAATATTGGAGTATCCAAGCTTCACTTGTACCCAGCTTAACGCGTCCGGGCGGTGCCATCGTAGTAGTGCGCGGGCTCGAACCACTCTACGCATTTAAAACTGATTCTAATGTCCGACCAACCCATCGATAGCTCGGAAGTCGTGCCCTTCCCCGCACCGCGGCCCGAGGCGGCCCGGCCGCGCGTATTGGCGGTCGCCAACCAGAAGGGCGGGGTTGGCAAGACCACAACCGCGATCAACCTTGGCACCGCACTCGCCGCCATTGGTGAGCACGTGCTAGTCGTCGATCTCGATCCGCAGGGCAACGCATCCACTGGCCTGGGCATCGATCGCAAGTTGCGCCGGACCTCGACCTATGACGTGCTCGCCGGCACGGCGCCGATGCGCCATGCGGTGCTGGCGACCGCGGTGCCGCAGCTCTACGTCGCCCCGTCAACGCTCGACCTCGCCGGGCTTGAGCTCGAGATCGGCCGGATGCGCGACCGCGCGTTCCGTTTGCGCAATGCGCTCGGCGAACTCAACAAGGGCGCGCGCACCTATGACTTCACTTACGTGCTGGTGGACTGTCCGCCGTCGCTCAATCTGCTCACGGTCAACGCCATGGCAGCCGCGGATTCGATCCTGGTGCCGCTGCAATGCGAGTTCTTCGCGCTCGAAGGTTTGTCGCAATTATTGAAGACGGTTGATCAGGTGAAGAGCAGCCTCAACCCGAATCTGTCGATCCATGGCATCGTACTGACGATGTACGACTCGCGCAACAATCTCTCCAACCAAGTGGTCGCCGACGTGCGCCAGTTCATGGGCCGTAAGGTCTACGACACGATTATTCCGCGCAACGTGCGCATCTCGGAAGCGCCGTCCTACGGCAAGCCAGTGCTAGTCTACGATTTGAAATGCGTCGGCAGCGAAGCGTATTTGCGCCTCGCCACCGAGATTATACAGCGCGAGAAGGAATTGAAGGCGAGTTAAATGTCCGCGACGGCCAAAAGCGGGCTTGACCCGCACCTTCATGAGACGTCACTAGAAAAACGGAATTGTAAAAACAGCAGAGGCATCAGGTGGCACGAAGTTCAGGAGCAGCGATGGCGGATCATTCGCGATTGGGGCGCGGGCTGGCGTCGCTGATCGGCGACGTCGGCGAAGAAACCTCGATACCCGAGCAGGGGCGTAGGCCGCGCCGCGCGCCGGTCGAAAATCTCAAACCGAATCCGCGCAACCCGCGCCGCACCTACACCGAGACTGAGCTTACCGAACTCGCCGATTCGATCCGCGAACGCGGCATCATCCAGCCGATTGTGGTGCGTTCAGCACGCGACTCGGACGACATGTACGAGATTATCGCCGGCGAGCGGCGCTGGCGTGCGGCGCAGCGGGCAGGTCTGCACGAAGTGCCGATCACGGTTGTCGAGGCGACCGACGCGCAGGCGCTTGAATTTGCCATCATTGAGAACGTGCAGCGCGCTGACCTGAATCCGATCGAGGAGGCGGCCGGCTACCAGGCGCTAATGGAAGAATTCAACCACAGCCAGGACGAAGTCGCGCAGATCGTCGGCAAGAGCCGGCCGCACGTGGCGAACACGCTGCGGCTGCTAAAGCTCAGCGAGCCGGTGAAGGCGATGGTGCAATCCGCCGAATTGTCGGCTGGCCACGCGCGCATCCTTGTCGGTCTGCCGAATGCGCTCGAGCTCGCACGGGACATCGTCAAACGCGGTCTGAACGTGCGCCAGGTCGAGGCGGCTGTCCGCAGGCAAAGCGAGCCGTCGCATAAGGTTGCGGCGCCGTTGGGCAAGGACGCCAATACCATCGCGTTGGAGCGGCGGCTGTCGGATGCACTAGGTCTCGAGGTGACGGTCGATCACCGCGGCGAAGGCGGTACCCTGCACATCAAGTACCGGAATCTCGAGCAACTCGACGCAGTGTCAAAGAAGCTGGGTGGCTGAGGCGGATCGGCTACGGCTTCCGCCCCCAAAAGATCTCGATGCCTTTCCAATCGAAGGCGCCAGTGTTCTTGACTAGGCCGGCGAACGCTTTCTCCAAATCCCTCGGACTGTAATAAGGAAATTCGTCGAGCTTCCAGCCGACGCGTGAGAGCAGCTTGTCGAAGACGTACTCAATGTGCATGTCGAGCTCGATCTTCATTCTGGTCTCGGGGCTGTAGGTGATCTCGGCCAGCACGATGTTGCGCCCGCCTTTCATCACCCGCAGCATTTCCACGCCAGTCTCGCGCCAGTCGTCAGTATGCTGCACACCCTGCAGGCAAGCGGCGCAATCGAAAGTGGTATCGGGAATCTCGCGCGTGTAGGTCCACTGCCAGGTCGCGAGCTGACCGCCCCGGCCGCGCTTTTTGGCGAGATAGTTGTCGCGCGCCTCATCGGTGATGTCGATGAGGTGGACTTCGCCCTTTGGCCCGATGCGCGCGCGCATGTCGTCGACGAAGCCGCACGGCTCAATGCACTCGCCGATGATAAGTACTTTGTCGCCTTCACGCAGCTCAAGCTTGTCATAGATCAGGTTGCGTGCGACTTCCGCCTTGCGCCACATGAACGGCAGGCCACCAAGCAGCACCGCCCGACACCAGCGCTCTTGTTCCTTGCGGTCGAGGATGACCTCGCCGAAACGGCGGACATCATAGGGCTGCATGCACTTCCACGGGTCTTCCTCGTCCATTGGATTCATCCCTTTCCTCTCCACGGCTTCTCGCCGGTTCAACTGTATCAGTCGGGAGAGCGTGCGGCGGTCGACATGTCGTATGATCGCGATCATATGCTACCGAGAACGCTCGATTTACGCTTACGTGTGTCCGGCACAAAGCATGGAGCACGATCATGCGACGAGAATGGCTACTTTCGGTTAGCGCTGTGGTCTTCGCCTTTCTGAGCAGCCAGCACCACAACCTGATGATGCTACTTTTCGCCGTGGGGCTTGGAAACGCTAGTATGAGCCTGATGACGCAAATGCCATGGCTACGCGACGCGATGCTGATCATGTCGCTCGTGCTGGCCGTGACGATTGCCTATCAGATTTCGCTACCGAATCGTCCCACGGCCATGCGTGTCACCGGAATGCTCTCGCTTATCTTCACGCTGGGCCTCGCGGGATGGTCCGTGCTGCATTTTGGTCTGTGAGGCTTTCCCTTGGAGAAGGCATTCCGGAAGGATCTCAGCCACCTCAGCTTGGATCAGGTCTATGCGCGGCAGTCCCTGCGGGCGGAGCTGGTAGGCGACTGGTTGGACGCTCTGCGCCTCAAGCCCGGTGACCGCGTGCTGGAAATCGGCGCGGGCCCGGGCTACGTCAGCTTGGTGCTTGCTGATCGCGTCGGCCCTGCGGGCACTGTTTACGCCGCGGATACCTCGGCCGAGGCGCTTGCGTATCTCGAGCGGCTGCAATCCGAGCGTGGTGTGTGGCAAATTAAGCGCATCGTGGCGGACGCCACCAAGTTGGAACCCGCGTCCGTGCAAGCAGGCTCGGCGCTGGTCACAATGGTCCTACATCATACCGACGATCCTCCGGCGATTTTGCGTAGTGTCGCGAGATGCCTGCCTGCCGGCGCGCCGGTGGTGATCGGTGAATTCCACCCGGACGGTCCGTGTCAAGTCGGGCCGCCACGCGAGTATCGTCTTTCGCCGGAGCAGGTCGAGGCATGGTGTGTGCAGGCCGGCCTGAAGATCGCCGCCTATCGACGGCAGACAAGCGAACACTACATGATAGCCGCTGAGCACGCTTGAAACTGGCATCCTTCCGGGAACGCGCTATCCAAACTAGGGTTCAAGGGCAGAAGAGGGCACGAGTCGCAGTCCGGAATCTCGGGCGGAGCGCTCGCCACCGACGACAGTAGCCACTACGGCTGCGGCTCGACTCGCGTTGTCGTCTGCTAACGAACGGAACGCACGCAAAAAGATCTGAGCGCGACCGCTCAAAGCCCAGACGACGAGATGTGTTGCCCTATGTCACTCGTTTCGGCATGCTGACCCAATGAACCGATGCATTGCCGCGCTGGCCGCTATGGCATTGCCCTTGATGTCCTGCGCTGGCGCGCATGGGCCGTGGGGTAACGACACCGGCGGCATTATTCCGTGGTCACCGGAGGCGGAGCACAACGCGCTCGAACTCGCACAAGCCAATTGCGCACGTCACCGCAAGTACGCAGTAATCACCAGTGTCCATCGCCAATATGGCGACTACATCGCCTATCGGTGCCAATGGGATCCAGCGCTCGCGCGGCGACTTCGTGTATGACAGTGACCGGTGCGTCCGTCGTCACCGGGGCCCAATGCCCGCCAACCTCAAAACCGTCGTTCGCCTTGATTTTCCCTACGATCCGGTGATGGGCGCCCGCTTTGCGCGCGAAGCCGACATCGAGCTGCGGACCTGCAAGCGAGAGGGAGCAGACGACAATGCCTGGGTCGCGCTTGCGGAGGCGCATGTGTATCTGGTCTCCTCGGCGAAAGATGAGCTGCCGCGGCAATGGTTCGCTAGCGCCGACCTGCTCAAGCGCTGTCCCAGACTGGTGTGCGTCTCCGCCACCGGCGCCGGTTATGACACTATCGACGTCGAGGCCTGCACCAGGGCAGGCATCATCGTGGTCAATCAGGCTGGCATGAATGCGCGATCGGTCGCCGAGCACACGCTCGGCATGATGCTCTCGCTGTCTAAGCGGCTCACCGAATCCGACCGGCGTTTGCGGCGCGAACGCGGCTATGCGCGGGAGGAGCTGATGGGGCGGGAGATTTCTGGCAAGATTGTCGGCCTGATCGGCATCGGTCACGTCGGTAGGCGTGTCGCCCAACTGGCGCGAGCCTTCGACATGACCGTGCTTGCCTACGATCCTTACGTCAGCGCGGAAGAGATTGCGCGGCGAGGCGCGCGCTCGGTGTCAATGGACGAAGCACTGGTGCAGTCCGACTTCGTGTCTATCCACTGTCCACGCACGAGCGAGACGCTAGGCATGATCGACGCGCGCGCCTTCGCTCGCATGAAGAAGGGCGCCGCCTTCATCACCACCGCGCGTGGCGGCATCCACGACGAGGCGGCGCTGTTCGCGGTATTGCAATCGGGGCATCTCAGCGGCGCCGGCGTGGACGTCTGGGATCAGGAGCCGCCGCCGCTACAGCACCCGTTGTTGACGCTGCACAACGTGATCGCGACATTTCACACCGCCGGTGTCACCACTGAAGCGCGCCGGGCGACCGCCGAGCAGGCGGCTGATCAGATCGTCGGCATCCTCAAGGGCGGACGGCCGCCGCGCCTGGTCAACCCCGAAGCCTGGCCGGCCTATCGCGCGCGCTTCAAGACGATCATCGGGCTGCCGGCTTAAGATTAACGGCTTGCTTTTCTGATCGGGGCCATGAGTTTGTGATCGCATTGAGATGGCCGCCGAATATAAACTATTCCGGATCCGGCGAGACGTGCGGCTCCATCTTGTGGTGCAGACGCTCAGCGTCGGTCAAGGTGGACACGACGGCCCGCGCAGCGCCGGCGATCGCCGCGATCACTCCCTTGTGCTTAACCCGCCGCGCCGCCTTCCCGCGCCCCGCGGATCTTCTCTTGGTCGCGGCTCTGCGTTTTTTCCGCTCCGTCGCGGATTTCTTCTTTTTCCTCGAAGCCGAATTCTTCCTGCGCGTCTTCCTGGCCATCGACAACTCCCGGTTCAAGCTGACCGACCAAGCCTAAGCGGCTCGTCGGCCGGACGCCAGAGACTGCAGCGGGGCTCATGCTGCGACCGTGGAGTGAATTGCCGTACAGCCGAATAAGCTGCTAATCATCGAGACAAACAACGGAGGATACCGGTGCCCGCTTCAATGCAAGGCGAAATGCAGCCGAGCATCTTTCGCTTCAAGCTCGGCGACTTCGAAGTCGCGACCATCATGGATTCCAAGGTGATCCGCACGGGGCTTACCCCGAGTTTCGGCGGCGAAGCGGCGGCAGCTGAGGTTAAGGCGCTGGCAGCGGTAAACCGCATCGACGCTGACCGCTACGAACATCCTTTCACCCCGACGCTGGTAAACACCGGGAAGGAGCTCGTACTGTTCGACAGCGGCAACGGCACGCTCAGCGCCGAATACGAGCAGCTCAAGGGCCGGCTGCCGCCGGGCAATTTAGTCGCGCGTCTGGCGCAGGCCGGTTACAAGCCAGAGGATGTTGATGTGATCATCATCACCCACGGGCACCCTGACCACATCGGCGGCTTGACGAAAGGTGGGCAGCCGGTGTTCCCGAGGGCCCGGTACGTATTCGGCGCCGTCGATTTCGATTTCTGGAAGAAAGGCGAGAATGTGCGCGAGGCGCGCAAATTCAACCGCGAGCTCTACGTCAAAATCTGTCTGCCGGTAGCTGATCGCGCGACCTTCATCAAGCCGGGCGACGAAGTGGTGCCCGGCATTCGGGCGGTCGAAGCCTATGGTCATTCGCCCGGACTGCTGGCCTTTCATATCGAAAGCGAGGGCAAACGGCTACTCAACTGGGCGGATACCTGTAATCATTATGTTGTGGCGATCCAGCGGCCCGACCTGCATCTCGACGTTGACGATGAGAAAGACAAAGCGGTGGCCACACGCAAGCGCATCCTTGACATGGTGGCGAGCGAACGGCTCATGGTCGCCGGCTTCCACATGCCGTTCCCGGGGCTCGGCTGGATCGAGAAAACAGGCGGCGCCTATCGCTGGGTGCCGCATAGCTACCAGTTGAACTTGTAGTCAAGATTCCTTACGCCGGGCCCGCACCGCCAGCGATAGCAGCGTGCGCTGCGCGATCGCCTCCGCTAGCGCGGCATTGCGGCGCATGTCGAGTGAAGCGGCGGCGAGCTCTGCCATGGCGCGCAAAAGGCGAGCCGGTGTCCATGCTCGCAGTGCCGCGCCGACCGCCGCCTCGCGGCTAAAATGCACTGGCGGTGCACCGCGCTTCATGACGAACTCAATGCCCTCGCCGGCCTCAACCGCGAGTTTCATCTTGTGCAGGTTAGCGACCTGGCGGATCGCAGCCGAGATGATTGCTGCCGGTGAAGCGCTGCTCGCGCGCGCCTTGCCGAATTCGATATCCACTTCGCCGGTCTTGCCCGCGAAAGCGGCGTCGATCACACCATCGAGCGCCATAGCGGAGGCATCCGATACCACGGCCATGACATCGGCGAGCGCTACGGTTTTTCTACCCTGCGCATAGAGCGCGAGCTTACGCACTTCGTTGCGCGACGCCATGCGGTCGCCGCCGAGCAGCGCTAGCAGCGCGGAGCGGGCATCGGGCGCCAGCGTTAAATTGGCCGCGCGCATTTCCTCATCAATCAGCCGCGCCAGTTCGCGCTCGCTGTCAGCGTAGCAAGGTAGTGCTGCGGCCACCTTCGCCTTCTCGCAAAGTGTGCGCAGCGGCGACGATCTACCGAGGTCGCCGGCCTCGATGATCACGCGGCAGTCGCTCGGGGGCGAAGCAAGCACTGGCTCAAGCGCCGCGGCGATATTGCGGCTGCCGGCTTTCACCAGCACGGCACGGCAGCCGCCGAACAGCGGAATGGTGTGCACCTCCTCCAACAGCCGCACCGGATTGGCGGAAAGCTCCTCGCCCTCGATACGCGCCAGCACGAATGGATCATTGGGATCGTCGACTGATGCCCGCACTAGCGCTTCAACGCGTTCGCGCACTAGTCCAGCATCGGGCCCGAAGACCAGCACGATCGGGCGGTCCGGATCCGGCTTGGCGATGAAGCGATCGATCTCGGAGGACTTGACGGTAGTCATTGTGGCAAGCGGGCGCGCAGGGCAAGACTCATGCCCCGGCCACGAAATAAGATGCTAGCCGCGCGCGGATACTGTCGGCGATCACCTGGGCGGCGCGGTTTTCGGCATCGCGTAGCCCGCGTTCGCCGACAAAGCGTTGCTGCTGGCCGGGAATATTGTAGGAGACGCGCGAGAAAGTCTGGCCGGTTACGACTGTCTTGCCGGAGGTGACGTCGATCAGCGAATAAGTCGCGTCGATGCCGTAATCCAAGACGTCTGGTCGTGCGGTCTGGATGTCGACGATCACCTGCTGCTGTTGTGACGTGAGCCGCACCACCAGCTTGTAATTCGTTGGCCCGGCGCTCTGGCCGCCCGTGAGCCCATAAATTAGATCGTTGCGCACCTCGAGGCCAACGCGGGAGAGGCGGGTTCCGTTCGGCGCATCGATCGGCGGCACATCGACGCTGCTCAATCGATCGGTCAAGCCCGGCGCCCCAGCAATCGAAGCCTGATTGCCGTAAAGCGGTTGAAAGCAGCCCGCGGTCAGGCCCGCCAGCGCGAGCGCGCCAACAATCCCGGTGAGGCGTGTAGTTTCAGGTGACCACATTGACAATCCTCTGCGGGACGACGATGACCTTTTTCGGGTGTTTGCCGTCCAGCGCCCTTTTTACCGCATTAAGGGCCAGAACGGCAGTCTCAATGTCCTCCCTTTCCGCATCACGCGCCACAGTGACGTCGGCGCGCTTCTTGCCGTTGATTTGCACCGGCAATGTGATGGTATTTTCCACCAGCAGAGCGGGTTCGACCTGTGGCCAAGCTTCGGCCGATACCAATGTCTTATGACCAAGTGCGGCCCAGCATTCCTCGGCCAGATGCGGCATCATCGGGTGAAACAGGCAGACCAGGATGTCGCCAGCCTCTCGCAGGGCCCAGGCAAAATCAGGCGAAGGTGCGGTTTCCGCAGAACCGATCGCGTCCGATAGCGCATTGGCGAATTCGTAGATGTGTGCGACGCAGCGGTTGAAGCGCAGCTTGGCAATATCGTCGGAAACGTTGGCGAGCGCGCGGTGCGCGGCTTTGCGTACGACCAGCGCCCGTTCGCCGAAAGCATCGGGATGCGCAGCCGGCGCATTAACCTCGGCGATCTCGCCGACGAGCCGCCAGAGCCGCTGCACGAAGCGCCATGCACCCTGCACGCCTTCTTCGGTCCAGATCACGTCGCGTTCGGGCGGCGAGTCGGACAGCATGAACCAGCGCGCGGTGTCGGCGCCATAGGCGGCGATGATATCTTCGGGGTCGACAGTGTTCTTCTTCGACTTCGACATCTTCTCGACCGAGCCAATCTCGATAGGCTCCCCGGTGGCGGCGAGCGTGGCGTGGCGCGCGCTGCCCAAGCCTTCGACCTTCACCTCCGCCGGCATCACCCAGTCGCCGCCTTTGGTGCGGTAAGTCTCGTGCACCACCATGCCCTGCGTAAACAGGCCGGCGAAGGGCTCGTCTATGCCAGCGTGGCCGGTCTTGTGCATGGCGCGCGTAAAAAAGCGCGAATAGAGGAGATGCAGAATCGCGTGTTCGATACCGCCGATGTATTGGTCGACGGGTAGCCAAGCGTCGACCGTCTTACGGTCGGTTGGGACCTTTGTATTCCACGGGTCGGTGAAGCGCGCGAAGTACCAGGACGAGTCGACGAAGGTGTCCATGGTGTCGGTCTCACGCCGCGCGCCGCCGCCGCACTGTGGGCACTTGACGTTTTTCCAGGTCGGGTGGCGGTCGAGCGGATTGCCCGGCTTGTCGAAGGTCACGTCTTCCGGCAGCGTCACCGGCAGGTCTTTTTCCGGCACCGGCACCGTGCCGCATTTGTCGCAGTGGATGATTGGGATTGGGCAGCCCCAATAGCGTTGGCGCGAGATGCCCCAGTCGCGCAGGCGGTAGTTAACCTGGCGTTGCGCCACCGGAAGATTGTCGCGCGTCTCCCGCTCCAGCCGCTTGGCGACTTCTTCCTTTGCTTCGTCGATGGTCATGCCGTCGAGGAAGCGCGAATTGATCATGTGTCCCTCGCCGACGTAGGCAGTGTCGGTGATGACGAAGGTTTTCGGATCCTGGTTGGGCGGGCAGACCACCGGAGTGTTGCCGAGCCCGTATTTGTTGACGAAATCGAGGTCGCGCTGGTCGTGCGCCGGGCAGCCGAAAATGGCGCCGGTGCCGTATTCCATTAGGATGAAGTTAGCCACATAGACCGGCAGTTTCCAATTGGTGTCGAAGGGATGCACGGCCTTCATGCCGGTGTCGAAGCCGAGTTTCTCGGCGGTGTCGACCGCCGCCTGCGAGGTGCCCATGCGGTGGCACCGCTCGATGAACTCGGTGAGCTTGGGATTTTTCGCAGCGGCGGCCGCGGCGAGCGGATGATCCGGCGAGAGCGCCATGAACTTGGCGCCGAACAAAGTGTCCGGCCGCGTGGTGAAGATCTCCAGTTCGCGTTCTTTGTTCGGCGTGGTCGCCGGATCGAGAGCGAAGCGTAGCAGCAGGCCTTCCGAGCGGCCGATCCAGTTCTTCTGCATCAGTCGGACCTTCTCTGGCCAGCGGTCGAGCGTTTCGAGCGCGTCGAGCAGATCCTCAGCATAGTCGCTGATCTTGAACACCCATTGGAACAGGTCGCGTTGCTCGACCAGCGCGCCCGAGCGCCAGCCATGGCCGTCGATCACCTGCTCGTTGGCGAGCACGGTCTGGTCGACGGGATCCCAGTTGACCTTACGGTACTCGCGCGCCACCAGCCCGGCGGCGAGGAAGTCGAGGAACATCTTCTGCTGGTGCTTGTAGTAGGATGGATCGCAAGTCGCGATTTCGCGCGTCCAGTCGAGCGACAGTCCCATCGACATGAGCTGCTTTTTCATGGTGGCGATGTTGTCGTAGGTCCACGCCTTCGGGTGCACCTTACGGTCGATCGCCGCGTTCTCCGCGGGCATGCCGAAGGCATCCCAGCCCATTGGATGCAGCACGTTGAAGCCCATCGCGCGTTTGAAGCGCGCCACCACGTCGCCCATAGTGTAGTTACGCACGTGGCCCATGTGGATACGCCCCGACGGATATGGGAACATCTCCAGCACGTAATATTTCTCGCGGGGGTCGTCGTTCTTGGTGGCGAAAATGCCCCGTTCGGCCCAGGTCTTCTGCCAGTGGGCCTCGGCCGCGCGGGCGTTGTAGCGGTCGTTTTTGCTCGAATCGGCGGTCATTGACGGGGTCTTTTAGGACGCGCGGAACAGATATGAAAGCGGCCCAGCGGTCAACCGGGCGGAACAAATTCGCCGACAAAATCGAAGGAACCTGTCACCTCCGGCAAGGGTTGGCATGGGCAACAGGAAGGTGCGGTGTAACCATTAAAATTCAAGACATCATGAGCAACGGAAAATACGGCGTACCGTCGTCGTGCTAACCAATGGCGAGACGTCCACTGCTTTGCTGCTTTGCATGTCTTTTTCACGCGCCAGGGAAGCCGGCCTTACCAAGAATAACTCGATCCAGTTTCCATTAACGCAACAGCGTCTCGCCGACACGCTCGGCATATCGCTGATTCACACCAACAATACTTTACGGCGGCTACTGACGACCAACACGATTCGCTCGACGGACGGCGTATTCGAGGTGGTCAACCAGCAGTTACTCTCCGCGATCGCTGGCGAGGGCATCACCTTCTGCCGCCAAAGCCCGTTGATTTGAAGTGGCGGGCGATGACCCGTTGCGTTATAGGCAGCGCATGGCCGTTGCCGTTGCAACCACAATAGGTGTGGAACATGTGCGTGACAGGATCGCACGCGCCTGTAGCGACGCGGGGCGCGATCCTGCGTCGGTGACGCTGATCGCAGTATCGAAGACGTTCGCGGCCGAACAGATCGAGCCGGTGATCGCAGCTGGCCAGCACGTGTTTGGGGAAAACCGCGTACAGGAGGCCAAAGCTAAATGGCCGGCGCTCACGGCCAAGCATGCAGGTATCGAATTGCATCTGATCGGCCCGCTGCAGTCGAACAAGGCGAAGGAGGCGGTGGCACTATTCGATGCCATCCACTCGGTGGATCGTCCAAGACTATGCGAGGTGCTGGCGAAGGAGATGATTAGGCAGAAGCGCTCGCCGTTGTTGTTTGTCGAGATCAATACTGGTGCAGAGCCGCAGAAAGCTGGTGTGCTGCCGCAGGAAGCCGACGAATTCCTCAAGCAGTGCCGCGATCGCTACGGACTGACCGTTTCCGGGCTGATGTGCATTCCGCCGCTGGAAGATGCGCCCGGTCCGCATTTCGCGCTGACCGCCAAGATCGCCCGACGCAACGGCCTCAAGCTACTGTCGATGGGCATGAGCGCCGATTACACCACGGCAATTATGCTCGGCGCCACGCACGTGCGCGTCGGCAGCGCTATTTTCGGAGAACGGGCTGAGGCCTAACGGGACCTCGGCGGCGGAGCGGGTTCGGGCGGGAAGTTTCGCTTGGTCGGCGACGGCGGGACCTTTGAAGACGCCGGCGGGCTATCGGTTGAGCCCGCTGCAATGGCGTGTCGAGGGGCGGAGGATAGTCGGGTAATCAATGTCGTCGCTACGATGGCTCATGGTGGCGGCGCGCTAACGGTCGATGGCCCTCAGGAAATCAGGTCGCGGATCAAATTCGTGCCGTCGTCGGAGCGACCGGTACCTGCGAATTGTTCACCTTCGGCTACGGCGCGGCGCTGCCGACGGCACACGCGTTTTAAGGAATTGCCATCGGACACAACACCCGCGACGAGATTAGAGATAGGAGGTTGACCGCCGCGTCAGACACCGTGGAACGGATCAGCTCCTAGGTGTGGTCGTTCGACAGCCGCATAGCGAACAGCGTCGAGCATTGCGAAATGATGGTCGGATCGATTTCCGCCGGGCGAGTATCGAGAATCGTCTGCAGGATGATGACTAGGCCGCTCGATTTGCCGCCGACGGTAGCGTGGCGCGGAACGACGATCGCAAAATACCGGCTTACCAGGCTATCGATGTTGATGTGCACGCCAATGTCAGTGTTCTGCTGCTGATATAAATGGTCGATAAAGACGCGCTGATAGTAACAATTACTCAACCATGATGCGCGTGCGTGGCCCGACACGCGAAAGCAACCGCCGCAACGCAACTATATCGAGTGCGACGCACCCTGCGGTCGGCGCGAACTCCGGGCGCGCGGCATGGATAAAGACGGCGCTGCCGCGGCCAGCGATGCGCGGGAGCGTGTTGTGATCAATCTCAATGATGAAGTCGTAGAGATTATCCGTGCGCGCGAGACAATCGGCATTCGAGCCAAGCGGCAACTTTATCGGTTGGTTGTAGTGACGGTCGCGCGGATCCTCGCACCAGCCGTCGTTGGCGCGAATTCGCCGCGTCGGCAACAAAGTGCGTGGACGCGGGTGCCTGTCGGCGCGCCACCACAGCCGCTTGAGCCGGAAGTTGCCGCGCGGTGTTGCCCCGTCGCCTTCGCGCTTGTTGGCCTTGATGCCGGTGCGCCCGAGCGCCACCGGTAGCGCCAGCTGACCCGCCACCAGGACGCCGCGCCTCGGCTCGCCCGGCTTGCGCCGGACCATCAGCCGCTGCAACGATCGGTCCGGTTTTGCTCGCGGCACGCCGAAAATCTCCTCAAATCCATGCTAAATACAGTTCGCGCTTGCTCTTTTAGCCCCGGATGCTCTACTTCGCGAATAATCCCCTGGATTTTGTTAAGCGATGCCCAACAAGCGTACCATTCTGATTGTCGACGACGATGCGGAGCTGCGTGACGCACTGGTCGAGCAACTGGCGCTGCACGAGGAGTTTGACGCTATTGCGGTGGACAGTGGGACCAAGGGCGTGCAGGCGGCCAAGAGCGGCCAGATCGACCTAGTGATCATGGATGTTGGCCTACCGGACGTCGATGGGCGTGAGGCGGTGCGTATCCTGCGCAAGAACGGCTTCAAGGCGCCGGTCATCATGCTGACCGGACATGATACCGATTCGGACACCATTCTCGGGCTCGAATCCGGAGCCAACGATTACGTCAGCAAGCCATTCCGCTTCGCTGTCCTGCTTGCGCGCATTCGCGCGCAACTGCGCCAGCATGAAGCAAGCGAGGACGCCGTCTTCACCATCGGGCCCTACACCTTTCGCCCGAGCTCGAAACTCCTGCTTAACCCGAAGGGTAGCAAGGTGCGGCTGACCGAAAAGGAAACCGCCATCCTGCGTTATCTGTATCGTGTGGCGCATAAGCCGGTGTCGCGCGACACGCTGTTGCAGGAGGTGTGGGGCTACAATTCCGGCGTCACCACGCACACGTTGGAGACGCACATCTACCGGCTGCGCCAAAAGATTGAGAAGGACGCAGCTGCACCGGCGATCCTAGTGACGGAAGCCGGCGGCTACAAGCTGGTGCCGTGAGCGCGATGTAGCGCCTATGGCCCTGGAGGACGACATCGCTTTTTTCGAACAGGTGCCGACTTTTGCGGTGCTCGGCCGGCAGGCGCTCCGCATCCTCGCGATTGGCGCGGAGACGCGTAACCTGCACAGCGGCGCGGTGCTGTTCTATGCCGGCGAGCTCGCCGACGGCGGCTACGTCGTGCAAGAAGGCTCGCTGGTGCTGGAGCCGAATTCGCCGATGGAAGGCAAGCAGGTGACGGCCGGGCCCGGCACGTTGATCGGCGAATTGGCCTTGCTGACCGATATGGTGTGCCCGGCAACCGCCATCGCCAAGGAGCCCACAGTGGTGATCCGTATTTCGCGCAGCCTGTTCCGGAAAACGCTCGAAGGCTATCCGGTTGCTGCGGAGCAATTGCGCGAAATGGTAGCTGACCGGATCGATAGCTGGACCCACGAGCTTGGTAGCGTGAAGAATGCGCTGAAAAAGATCGACTAGATTTCCAGCGTCGCGGTCACCGGCACGTGATCCGACGGGTGCACGGCGCCACGGTAATTCTTAGCGATCTCGATGGCTGAGACACGGTCGGCTAGCGCGTCCGAGGTCCAGACGTGATCGAGGCGGCGACCGCGGTCGCTGGTTTTCCAGTTGTCCACTGCGCGATAGCTCCACCATGTATAGAGCTTCTCGGGCTCAGGTTTGAGCACGCGCATGGAGTCGATCCATTGCCCGGCACCACGCGCGGCGTTCAGCTTTTCGCATTCGATCGGCGTGTGGGAGACAACCTTGATCATCTGCTTGTGGTTCCAGACGTCGTGCTCGAGTGGTGCGACGTTGAGGTCGCCAACCAAGATGGCGCGCTGCGACCTTTCTGGCCGCAAGCCGGGATGTGCGCGCATTTCGTCGAGGAAATTGAGCTTGTGCTGGAATTTCGGATTGATTGCCGGGTCCGGCTCATCGCCGCCGGCCGGGACGTAGAAATTATGCAACGTGATCGGGTCGCCTAAGCCGGCGCGTTCGCCTAGCATCACCGAGATGTGTCGGCAGTCCGTCTTGCCGCAGAAGATCTGCATGTCGGTTATCTCGAACGGGAAACGCGAGATAACGGCGACGCCGTGATAGCCCTTTTGGCCGTTGAGCGCGGCGTACTCGTAGCCGAGCCGTTTGAAACGCTTGAGCGGGAATGCGTCATCGGGGCATTTAGTTTCCTGCAGGCACAGCAGATCAGGCCGCGCGCTCTTGAGGAAGCGAGCGACGAGGTCGATCCGCAGGCGGACGGAGTTGATGTTCCATGTGCTGACTTTAAGCGGCATGCAATGAGTCATGGCGTAGCCGGTGGGAAATTCAATGTCACGGCCGGACTTGTCCAGGCCATCCATCCCTTTTCCAACAGCGAGCGCTAGTTGTGATAATTTGTGTAGTCGATCTTGAACATCGATGGGTCGGGGCGTCGGCTGGTGTCAAGGTTGTACACCGCGACTGTGGTGTCATAGCCCTGCGGATCGGTGACCGTCCACTGCTTGAGCTGCATGTCCTTGGCGCCGAACATGATCATTAGCCGACTGGTGCCGACGATGCCGTTCTTCTCCTCGACAACCACGGTGTTGAACATGTCGTCGGCAGAGACGGCGAGCAGCTTGGTGTCACGCATTAGGTCGACATGGTCGGAAAGCAGGAAGCGCAGCGGCGTCTGCGACAGCGGATAGACATCCTGCGTGGCCAGGCGCCGGTCGCGCACGACGACCGATTGGCCGTCGGCAATCAGCTCGATCGGGCTGGGGTCGTCGTATTCGAAACGGACTCGGCCGGGCTTGACAATATGGAACTCGCCCGCCGTCCGGCGCCCGTCGGGGCCGACCTGGACGAAGCGGCCCGACAAGATCTGTGTGTTGGAAAGGTAATTATTGACCCGGTCGATAATGCTACGCTGTTCGGGACTGAAAGAGCTGCTGAAACTAGGGCGACCCAGCAAGCTGGCGAACGGATTGAAGACCGGATTCGGCTGTTGCCGTTGTGGGGCCTGTCCGACGGTGCCCCGCGCCGTCGGGGCGGGCGTCGCAATCGATCCGGTTGCTTGCTGTTGGCGCGGGGTTGGCATTGTCACGTTCTGTGCCTGCGCCGGCACGACAATCAGATAGACGAACAAGGCCGTCATCGCCGCCGTCGCATATCGCGCCATGAATTGTCCGGTCATTCAGTCCCCGCTTCGGAGCCCGCTGCTGTAGAGGCAGCATGTGGCGATTTCACGGCTCGAATATTCGCTTATTCGAGACAGGTCTAATAACGATCGTCGGTCGGATTTTCCGGAATCAGAATCTCGCGCTTGCCGGCATGGTTGGGCTGGCCGACGATGCCTTCCTGTTCCATCCGTTCCATGATGGTGGCGGCGCGGTTGTAGCCGATCTGCAGGCGGCGTTGGATGTAGGAGGTCGAAGCCTTGCGGTCGCGTTTAACGATGGCGACAGCTTGCTGATAGAGGTCGCTGCCTTCGGTTAGCCCCATGCCGGTCGAGTCGAACACCGCGCCATCCTCGTCTTCTTCCGGATCGCCGGCGGTGACTTCCTCGAGATATTCCGGCTGGCCCTGCGACTTGAGGTGGCGCACAACCTTCTCGACCTCGTCGTCCGACACGAATGGACCGTGTACGCGGCTGATGCGCCCGCCCCCTGCCATGTACAGCATGTCGCCCTGGCCGAGCAGCTGCTCGGCGCCTTGCTCGCCCAGGATGGTGCGGCTGTCGATCTTCGACGTAACCTGGAAGGAGATGCGGGTCGGGAAGTTCGCCTTGATGGTACCGGTGATGACGTCGACCGACGGGCGCTGCGTGGCAAGGATCACATGGATGCCGGCGGCGCGCGCCATTTGCGCCAGGCGCTGGATGGCACCTTCGATATCCTTGCCGGCGACCATCATCAGGTCGGCCATCTCGTCGACGATCACCACTAGGTAGGGCAGCAGGTCAAACTCGAGCTCCTCCTTCTCGTAGATCGCTTCTCCGGTACTCTTGTCATAGCCGGTGTGAACGATGCGGGTGAGACGCTCGCCTTTCGTCATCGCTTCGGCAAGCCGCGCGTTGTAGCCGTCGACGTTCCGGACCCCCAGCTTGGACATTTTCTTGTAACGCTCTTCCATCTCGCGCACCGCCCATTTGAGTGCGACGACCGCCTTCTTCGGATCCGTGACCACGGGTGTCAGCAGATGCGGGATGCCGTCATAGACGGAGAGCTCGAGCATCTTGGGATCAACCATGATTAGCCGGCACTGGTCGGGGCGTAGCCGGTAGACCAGCGACAGGATCATAGTGTTGATGGCAACCGACTTGCCGGAGCCCGTCGTGCCAGCGATCAGGAGATGCGGCATGCGCGCAAGATCGACAATCACAGATTCACCGCCGATGGTCTTGCCGAGGCAAAGCGCGAGCTTAGCGGAGCTCTCGTTGTAATCACTGCCGCTGAGCAATTCGCGCAAGTAGACTTTCTCGCGCGTTGGATTGGGCAGCTCGATGCCGATGGCGTTGCGGCCGGGCACTACGGCGACGCGCGCTGATACCGCGCTCATCGAGCGAGCGATGTCGTCGGCGAGGCCAATGACACGCGACGACTTGATGCCGGGCGCCGGCTCTAGCTCGTACAGCGTGACGACCGGGCCGGGATGCGTGTTGATGATTTCGCCGCGGACGCCGAAGTCGCCGAGCACGCTTTCCAGAGCCACGGCATTGGCGTCGATGAGGTCCTTCGATAGCGTGGTGCGTTCGGAGGACCGTGGCGCGGCCAAGAAGCTGAGCGACGGTAGTACGTACCCATTGGCGGAGCGGCGCGCTGGCACACGTGCGCGGCGCTTGGGCGCGGGTTGCGCCACATCTTGCCCCTCCTCGTCGGCGACGGCTGGCTCGATCAGCGCCGCTTGGCTATCGAAGTGCGGCTCCAGCCGCCCACCCGTTGGGGCGGGGAGCGGCCTGCGCACGGCGCCGCGAATGAATCGGCTCGCGCAGGCCTGCCAGCTCAACAGCGCGTGCGCGATCATGCCGAGCCAGGCCGAGGCGCGGTCGTCTTCGACGTCGTCCTCTTCCTCGATCTCTTCGATGAAGGTGCGCCGCGTCGGCCGCGCATCGCGCGGCCGCGCGCCCAGCCCGACGGCCAAGGCGATCGTGGCGGCGGCACTGATGCCGAAAAACATCGACGCGATGAACAATGTCGTGCCGGCCAGCGGACCGAACATTAGCGCCGGTATCCGCAACATGGCGTCGCCGAACACGCCGCCTAAGCCGGTCGGCAGCGGCCAGGAGCCAATGCGCGGCAGCGTCGAGGCGAAAGCGGCGAAGAGAAACGTGGCAAGGATCCACAACAGGCTACGCCATTTGGTGCCAAGCGGGCGATGTGAAAGAAGGCGCCAGCCGAGTAGTATTTCAGGCGGCAGCAACATAACCGCTGCAAGCCCCAGCAACTGCATTGCCAGGTCAGAGAAGATTGCGCCCGGAAATCCCAGCAGATTGTGCATCGGTGTCTGCGCGGCGTGGCTCAACGACGGGTCCTGCACCGACCAAGTGGCAAGCGCGATCGCCGCCAGCAGCGCCACGGTGGTCAGCGCCAGGCCTGCTATTTCGCTCAGGCGCCGCCGTAGGATGTCGCGGAAGTGCTCGGAGACGAAAGCAATGGCGTCGAGGCTGCGATCGATCGCTGGCATGCTTCTCTAAGCCTTCTTTCGTTGGCGCATGACCTTGTCCGAAAACCGGCATCCGCTTTTCGAGGTCATGCGCTAAGCAAGCACCGTAACAAGGCGGTGCAGCGCGTCCGCCGTAGTCGCCTTGTCCTGGACCATGGCAACGCGGATGTAGTCCGCGCCGGGATTGCTGCCGTCAGCCTGCTCGCGTGCGAGATAGCGGCCGGGTACGACGCGCACGCCAGCCTCCTTCCATAGCCGCTTAGTGACCGCCTCGCTGCCGCCGTATTGCGAAACGTCCAGCCAAAGAAAAAATCCCCCGGCAGGCCGGTTGTAGTTGTAGCGGTCGCCAATGATTTGATCGGCGAGATCGAATTTGGCGGAATAGAGCTTGCGGTTCTCCTGCACGTGCGTTTCGTCGCCGTAGGCGGCAACGGCAACGCGCTGCAGCGGCGCCGGAACCTGCGGCGCAGCGATGTTACGCAGCTCGAGGAAGGCCGTGAGAAAACGGCGATCGCCGGCGGCGAAGCCGACGCGCAGGCCGGGCAGATTGGAGCGCTTGGACAGCGAGTGGAAGACGACGGTGTTGGCGAAATCGGGCCCGGAAGCTTCCAGCATGCCGGCTGGCGCATGATGGCTATAGATCTCGCAATAACATTCGTCGGCGAACACCAGGAAACCGAAGCGGCGGGCGAGTGCGGCGAGCTTACCGAGATAGCTGAGGCTTGCCACCGCGCCTTGCGGATTCGACGGCGACGCGATGTAGAAAGCAACAGTGCGCGCAAGCAATGCGTCGCCGAGCACGTCGAGGTCGGGCAAGAAACCGCTTTGCTTGCGCGCCGGCAGATAGACCAACTCGCAGTCGGCGGCGAGCGCGCCAGCAGCATAGGCGGCGTAGAACGGATTAGGAATCAGCACCGCGGGCTTGCCAGAGCGGCGCGCCCTCCAGCGCTTGGCGGCGATGGCCGCGAGGAACAACCCTTCGCGCGTCCCACTGAGCACCAACACTTCGGTTTCAGAGTCGACCGGCCGCGCCAGATTATAACGGCGGTTCAACCACTGCGCGACCGTGCGGCGAAATACGTCGGTGCCCTTGTTGGCTGGATAGCGGCCGAACTCATTGAAATGGGCGCTGAGCTCCGGGCCGACGAAAGCGGGGATCGGATGCTGCGGTTCCCCGACCGACAGGTTGATCGGCGGCTTACCCGGCTCGATGCCGGCGATGAGCTCGTTCAGCCGCACGAACGGCGAGCGTCCCTCGACCGCGGGGGCAGGATTGTTGGAAGGCTCGCGCTTGGCGGTCGTCATCGGCATGCGGTTACACGAACAGACGCAAAGGCCTGCGGCACATGGTTCGACAAAATAGATATGGCTAGGTTAAGACCCAATTAACCATCGGCGCGGAAACGGCGGCCGGTCGAGCTGGTGTTAAAGAGCTGCCCCCCTGGCGCACGTCAAATCGGCGAACCCATCAAGTTTTCGTACTGGGGCCTGACCTTCGCGACGGTCTCATTAATCGGCACCAGCACCCCCTGATCGATGCTTTCGCGCAAAACTACCGCCGCCTCGCCATCCGATCTGGTCATGAAGAACTAATGGAGAGGCCCCCGGCTCTCATGAGCCGGGGGCCTCAACGGAAGGGACAGTGCCGGGTTTCCGCCCCTACCGCTAGCGTGTTACTGGACAGCCTCGCCGTGCAACGCAAGATCGAGACCTTCGCGTTCCACCTCGTCGGTGACACGCACGCCAATGATCGCGTCAATGATCTTGAGAATGATCAGCGAGACGATGGCGTCGTAGGCTATAACGATCACGATGCCTTTGATCTGATTGATCATCTGGCCCGGGTTGCCTTCGATAAGGCCGGCGGTGCCGCCATACTCGGCGATTGCAAATACGCCGGTGAGCAGCGCGCCGACCATGCCGCCGACCGCGTGGACGCCAAAGCAATCAAGCGCGTCATCCACGCCGTGCATCTTTTTCAGGCCGGTGACGCCCCAATAGCAGAAGACGCCAGCGGCGACGCCGATGACCATCGAGCCGATCGGGCCGACATAACCCGAGGCCGGAGTGATGGCGACGAGGCCAGCGACCGCGCCGGAGGCGATACCAATGACGGTCGCCTTGCCGCGATGGGCCCATTCCACCAGCATCCAGGTGAAGGCGGCGACGGCGGTGGCGATCTGCGTCACGGCCATTGCCATGCCAGCCTGCATGCCCGCGCTGACCGCCGAACCAGCGTTGAAGCCGAACCAGCCGACCCAAAGTAGGGCGGCGCCGATGAAAGTGAGCACCATGTTGTGTGCCGGTCCGGTGTCCTTGCGCTTGCCGAGGACGATGGCACACATTAAACCGGCGACGCCCGCGTTGATGTGTACGACTGTGCCGCCGGCGAAGTCGAGCACCTTAAACATCGCGTCGTTGTTGCCGTTGGACATGAACCCGTCGGCGCCCCAGACCCAGTGCGCAATCGGCGCGTAGACGAGGATTGCCCACAGTCCCATGAACCATAGCATCGCCGAGAACTTCATGCGCTCGGCGAAGGCGCCAGCGATCAGCGCGGGAGTGATGATCGCAAAAGTCATCTGGAAACACATGTACACGGTTTCAGGAATCGTCACGGCGAGACTGTTCGGATTACCGATGCCGGTGGAGATGTCACTCAAGATGCCTTGTAAGAAGACGCGACTGAGTCCGCCGATAAAGGGCGAGCCAGGGGTGAACGCCAGGCTGTAGGTGAGTATCGAGTAGACGATCGTCACCAGACAGGTCACGGCGAAGCTCGTCATCACCGTGTCGCCGACGTTCTTCTTGCGCACCATGCCGGCGTAGAAGAGGCCTAGGCCAGGGATGGTCATCATCAGAACTAGCGCGACCGAGGTGAGCATCCACGCGGTATCGCCCGAGTTAGGCGTACATTTCTCGAGTACCGCCTTCTTTGGATCCGGATCGTTGACGCATGCCGGCGGCGGCGCAGCCGGGGTCGCTGGTGCTGCGGCAGCGGGAGCTGCGGGCGCTGCCCCGGGCGCAGGTTGAGCATAGGAGGCGTCGAACGCTGCCACGCTCAAAAACAGGCTGAGGACAACCCCGAAGGCGAGAGCCAAGAGTCCCGCACGGGGGGATTTCATTAACGTCATGGTCTTACTCCTGTCCGTATTGTTTGCGGTGCGGGTCACTAGATCGCCGCCGCGTCG
>Ga0207821_1000010_pt1 | contig 30196 bp, 18 predicted proteins | sample LuqExpMetageno53_FD_187811 | JGI IMG/M metagenome (GOLD analysis project Ga0207821, IMG submission 187811) | Tropical forest soil microbial communities from Luquillo Experimental Forest, Puerto Rico - Sample 53 (SPAdes) | ecosystem: Environmental > Terrestrial > Soil > Tropical forest ... | reverse complement strand
TGGTCGAGCACGGACTGCTCACTCTCGGCTATCAATCGTCGAGCTACCTCACCGATCGGGTACCCGAGCTCGGCGTCGTCGATCTGCCTTTTCTCTTTGCAAGCACGCAGGCCGCGCGCGCGGCAATGGACGGTGCTCTCGGCGAATGTCTCGCGGAGAAGATCGAGACGCGCATCAACTATCGTGTTCTCGGCTGGTTCGAGAACGGCTTCCGGCACATCTCAAATCGTCTGCGCCCGCTACATGCGCCGGCCGACCTGAAGGGCATGCGCATTCGCGTGCTGCCGAGTGAAGTGCACCGGCGCACGTTCGAACTGCTCGACGCCGTGCCGATGCGCATGGACCTCAGTGAGGCGATCGCGATGATCAAGGCGGGCACGCTCGATGCGCAGGAAAACCCGCTCGCCAATACGGTCACCTATGGCGTGCATCATTTCCATAAATTCCACACGCTGACCTCGCATTTCTATGTTTCGCGGCCGGTGTTCCTCGATCGTGCGGCATTCGACGCGTGGCCACCTGACGTGCAGGACGCGATGCGCGAGGCAGTGCAAGAAGCGGTCGTGTTTCAGCGCAAGCTTGCGGTCGAGGAGCATGAGTCCTCGCGCGCGGAGATCGAGCGCGCCGGTTGCGAGATCGTGAGCTTGAGTTCGCGCGAGCACGAAGCGTTCGTCGCAGCGATGCAGCCAATGCTGAAAGAGGCGCGCGCGACCTACGGCGACGCGATATTCGCGATGCTTCGCTGAGGCTAGGTGATAGCCAGTTTCGCCCGCTGCCGAAACACCAAGGTCCCGACGATCAGGACGTTGAGGATGTTCGCGCCGATGCCAGTGGCGAAAGCCGGCGCGTAATAGCCGAAGTGGTCGTAGAGTAGTCCGGCGAGCCAACCGCCGAGCGCCATTCCGCCGCCGCTGAACAAAAGCAACGTCGGGATGCGCCATGACGCCTGCGCGGCCGGAAACAGTTCGCGCAGTGCGAGCACGTACGCCGGAATGATGCCGGAGAAGCCGAGGCCGAACGCGCCGGCGATAGTGAACAGGCCGATTTCGTCCTGGGTGAACAGGAAGGCGGTGAGGGCGCTCACCTGCCACACCGAGCCGATCAGCACGGTCGGGAGGCCGCCGATGCGGTCCGATATCGCGCCCCAGACCTGACGGCTGAGGAAGGCCGTGCCGAGCAGCACCGAGACCATCAGCGCGCCGACCGAGCGGCTGATGCCGAGGTCGCTGCAGAAGGCGACAAGATGCTGCTGCGGCATCGCCATCGGCACACAGCAGAGCACGGCCGCGGCGCACATCATGACGAATACGACGTTTGCCGGCCAGCCGAGCACGCGCGCTTCGCCGGGCAGCCCCTTCGATGCGACCGGAGTGATGACCTCGGGCGGCTCGCGGAAGAACCATGCCGCAAGCGGGACGACGACGAGGACTTCGAGTACCGCGAATCCCAGCATCGTGTGCCGCCAGCCCGTGTATGAGATGGCGCGCTCAAACAGGGGCGGCCACATGGCGCCGGCGAGATAGCTGCCGCTCGAAATCAGTGCGAGCGCGGAGCCGCGGCGGCGGTCGAACCAGCGACTGACGTAAATGTAAAGCGGCGCATTGATGCCGCCGAGCCCGATCAGCCCCATGAACAGGCCGTGCCCGATCCAGAGCGGCCACGGCGGCCCGAAGGTCGACAGCACGAGACCCGTCGCGACCATGCACGCGCCGAATATGACGACCCAGCGCGTGCCGATTCGGTCAGCGATGCGGCCCATCAGGATGCCGCCGAAGCCGTTGCCGAGCCATGCAATCGCTGTCGCAAGCGCCGGGACCGAGCGGATGCCTCCCGATTCGGCGGCAATGTCCTTCAGCGCGACCGGCGTGATCCAGGCGCCGCCGAACGCCATCAGCATGGCGATCAGCGCGACGGCAGCGACGGCCCAGGAGTCTTTGGTCTCGACGGAGGAGTGCATTGCGAACCCGGCAGGAGGGCCCTTCTACCCCGTGCCGGCGAATTGGCCATCTCGAATTGCGTTGTGCGATGCGCCAAAATGCGCGGTATCCCGTGATGGTGAAACTTCATTCCTCGCACGCGGTGCAGAACGAAATTGACCCGGCGCATATGCGGTGCGAGCCTTTCCGCAGGCGCGTCCGTTTTTCGCCACCGCGCGCTCCTATATGAATTGCCGCACCGCGTATAAGGCCCTCGATGCCGCTCCGAAACGTCAGCCTCGATGACAAATACGACCTGTCCCAGACGCGTGTGCTGGTGACGGGCTATCACGCGCTGATTCGCGCGCTGCTGATGCAGAAGGAGCGCGACCGGCGCGCGGGGCTGAATACGGGCGGATTTATCACCGGCTATCGTGGCTCGCCGCTCGGCGGCCTCGATCAGCAGATGATGCGTGCCGGCCGGCAGCTTGCCGCGTCCGACATCAAGTTCCAGCCGGGCCTCAATGAGGAGCTGGCTGCGACAGCACTCTGGGGTTCGCAGCAGGCGGAACTGCGTGGCGAAGGCAAATTCGATGGCGTCTTCGGCATGTGGTACGGCAAGGGGCCGGGCGTTGACCGCTCCGGCGACGTCTTCCGCCATGCCAATCTCGCCGGCACGTCGAAGCACGGCGGCGTCATCGCGCTGATGGGTGACGATCACACGGCGGAATCCTCCACCACCGCGCATCAGTCCGAATTTCATTTCGTCGACGTGATGATGCCGATCCTGAATCCCGCCGGGGTGCAGGAGATCGTTGATTACGCTCAATACGGCTGGGCGCTGTCGCGCTATGCCGGCGTCTGGTCAGCGCTCAAATGCATGCACGAGACGGTCGAGTCGACTGGCGTGATCGACGGAGGTCTCGACCGCATCCAAATCGTCACACCAAACGACTTCGCAATGCCTCCGGGCGGACTCAATATCCGCCTCGTCGACACGATCCTCGGCCAGGAAGCGCGGCTGCACGACTTCAAGCGTGACGCGATGCTCGCTTTCGTGCGCGCGAACAAGCTCAACAGGATGATCACCTCGGGCGGACGCAATCCGCGCATGGGCATCATCACAACCGGCAAATCCTATCTCGACGTACGCCAGGCCTTCGACGAGCTCGGCCTCGATGAGGTGAAGTGCAACGAGATCGGCCTGCGGATCTTCAAAATCGGCTGCCCGTGGCCAATCGCGCGGCAGGAACTGGCCGAGTTTGCCGCCGGTCTCGACCTCATCATGGTCGTCGAGGAGAAGCGCTCGCTGATCGAAGTGCAGGTGCGCGAGGAGCTGTACGGCACGGCGAACCAGCCAGTCTGCGTGGGCAAGAAGGACGAGCAGGGCAACTGGCTCTTCCCCGTCAAAGGCGCGCTCGACACCAATGACATCGCGGTCGCCATTGGCGAACGCCTGCTGCGCTTCGGTGGCAACGAGGAATTGTCGGCCGCGATCGCGCGGCTGAGAGGTGCGCAGCGCGCGCTCGCCGAAACGACGGATGTAGCGGCGCGAATCCCATATTTTTGCTCGGGCTGCCCGCATAACACCTCCACGCGCGTGCCGGAGGGCAGCCGTGCCTATGCGGGCATCGGCTGCCATTTCATGGCGCAATGGATGGACCGCAGGACGCTCGGCTTCACGCAGATGGGCGGCGAGGGCGCCAACTGGATCGGCGAAGCGCCGTTCTCCAAACGCGAGCACGTTTTCCAGAACATCGGCGACGGCACCTACAATCACTCCGGCTATCTCGCGATCCGTGCCGCGATCGCGTCCGGCGTGACGATGACTTATAAAATCCTGTTCAACGACGCGGTCGCGATGACCGGCGGCCAGGCGAACGACGGCGGGTTGACCGTTCCGCAGATCGCGCAACAGGTCGCGGCGGAAGGCGCCAGGCGGGTCGTCGTGGTCACCGACGAGCCGTGGAAATACCCGAAGGACACCGAGTGGCCGAAGGGCCTCACCATCCATCACCGCGACGAACTCGATGCCGCGCAGCGAGAGCTCGCGACGGTGCCGGGCGTCTCCGTGCTAATCTACGACCAGACCTGCGCGGCCGAAAAACGCCGCCGGCGCAAGCGCGGCGCGTTCCCCGATCCGGACAAACGCGTCGTCATCAACGATCTCGTCTGCGAAGGCTGCGGTGATTGCGGGCAGAAATCGAATTGCGTCTCGGTCCAGCCGCTGATGACGGAGTGGGGCCGCAAGCGCACTATCGACCAGTCGAGCTGCAACAAGGACTATTCCTGCGTGAAGGGCTTTTGCCCGTCCTTCGTAACGGTGCACGGCGCGAAATTGAAGAAAGGCGAGAGCGTCGCCGAGCCGGCGCATTGGGCCGCGCTGCCCGAGCCTTCAAAGCCGCTCGCCAATCACCCTTACAGCATGATCGTCACCGGTGTCGGCGGTACCGGCATCGTGACGCTCGGCGCTGTGCTCGGCATGGCTGCACATCTTGACGGCAAGGGCGTCGGCATCATCGACATGGCCGGCCTCGCGCAGAAGGGCGGCGCGGTCTTCAGTTATATCCGCATCGCCAACACGCCCGAGGACATCCATGCCATCCGCGTGTCGGCCGGCGGTGCGGACCTGGTGCTTGGCGGCGACATCGTCGTCGTCGGCAACAAGAAGGTCCTCAGTGCGATCAAGCCGGGCAATACGCGCGTCATCGTCAACACCGCCGAATTCCTCCCAGGCGATTTTACGCGCAATCCGGATTTCTCGCTGCCGACCGAACAGCTCAAGCGCGCGATCACGGGCGCGGCCGGCAATGCGAACAGCCATTTCGTCGATGCGTCCCGGCTCGCGGTCGCGCTGCTCGGCAATTCGATCGGCGCCAACATGTTCATGCTCGGTTACGCGTATCAGCTCGGCGCGCTGCCGGTGTCCGGCGAAGCGCTGGAGAAGGCGATCGAGCTCAACGGCGAAGCGGTGGCGATGAACCTCGCCGCGTTCAGCTACGGCCGGCGCGCGGCGATCGATCCGGCGGCCGTACAGGCCTTGGTCGCGCCTGCGCAGACCGAGGCGAATGATTCGTTGAAGCTGTCAGAAAGCTTTGACGAAGCGATCGCGCGCCGCGAAGCCTTCCTCACCGCGTATCAGAGCCGCCGCTATGCGCGGAAGTATCGTGCGCTGGTCAACGCCGTCGCCAAGGCCGAAGCCGAGAAGACGCCCGGCATGACCGGTCTTGCCGAAGCGGTCGCGCGTTATCTGTTCAAGCTGATGGCGTACAAGGACGAATACGAAGTCGCCCGGCTTTATACGGACACTGGATTTTTGCAGCGGGTGAGGGCGCAGTTCGACGGCGATCTGCGGCTCGAATTCCATCTTGCGCCGCCGATGCTGGCGAAGGCCGATCCGGCGACCGGCGAGCCGAAGAAGATGTCGTTCGGTCCGTGGGTGCTGCGGCTGTTCGGCGCGCTCAAAAAATTCCGTTTCCTGCGCGGCACGCCGCTCGATCCGTTCGGCTACAGCGCGGAGCGGCGCACCGAGCGGCAGTTGATTGCCAGTTATCGCGCGCTGATCGAGACGGTGCTTTCAGAGCTCAGCCCCGGCAATCACGCCACCGCCGTCGCGCTCGCCTCGATCCCCGAAAAAATCCGAGGATTCGGTCCGGTCAAGCAGCGCCATCTCGCGGCGGCCAAGGCGGAAGAAGTCGCGCTGCTGGAGCAATTCAAGGCCAGCCCCGCGCCGCTCTTGAAAGCGGCGGAGTGACCGAAAGCCGACATCGACCGCTCGGCCATAAGCGGTTGTCGTGCGACGTTTTTCCAATACCGCGAGGCTTGACCGTCCTCCTGCGGTGTTTTCATACTGAGACAAACGCGATCGCGCTCGAAGACGCGACCGATAAGGGATACGCGCCGTGTTCGTGGGGAACGCGGCTCAGGGGAGGACGGGACCTTGGCGCACGACGCCGGCGGTCTGCCCAATACGTTCACCAAGCTGCTGATCCGCAACGCGGATTTGTACGGCGCACGCCCGGCGATGCGCCATAAAGACCTGGGAATTTGGCAAACCTGGACCTGGGCCGAGACGCTTGAGGCCGTCCGCGCTTATGCTGCCGGCCTGCATCGGCTTGGTCTCAAGCGCGGGGACACCTTCGCGATCGTCGGCGCCAACCGTCCCAAGCTCTACTGGTCGGTGATGGCGGCGCAGATGCTCGGCGCGATTCCCGTGCCGGTCTATGCCGATGCCGTTGCGGAAGAATTGTCCTTTGTGCTCGAGCACGCGGAAGTGCGCTTCGCAGCCGTCGAGGACCAGGAGCAGGTCGACAAGGTCCAATCGGTGCAGGAGCGCCTGCCGAAGCTCGAAGGCATGGTGTACGACGAATCCCGGGGATTGCGCGACTACGACCATACGCGCCTGCATTCGATCGAGAGCGTGATCGCGGACGGGCGCAAGGCGCTTGCCGAGCGCGCCGAATTGCGCGCCTGGCTGGACAATGAAATCGAATCCGGCAGGGGCTCCGACCCGTCGATCATTCTCTACACCTCCGGCACGACGGGTACGTCAAAAGGCGTGGTGCTTACACACGAGCGCTCTATCGCCGCGGCGGCGGACACGGTCGCCTTCGACCGGTTGACCGAGAAGGACGTCGCGCTGGCCTATCTGCCGCTCGCCTGGGTGGGCGACCATTATCTCAATTATGCACAGGGCATGGTGGCGGGCTTCTGCATGGCCTGCCCCGAAAGCAGCGAGACGGCGATGGCCGATCTGCGCGAGATCGGCCCGAGCTTCTATTTCGCTCCGCCGCGCACGCTGGAAACGCTGCTCACGCGCGTGATGATCCGCATGGAAGACGCGGGCTTCATCAAGCGCAAGCTCTTCCACTATTTCCTCGGCGTGGCGCGCCGTTACGGCGAGGCGATCCTGAACAAGAAGCCGGTGCCGCTGGTCGGACGGCTTCTCTATTCACTCGGCGAACTTCTGGTCTACGGTCCCTTGAAGAACGTGCTCGGCTTTTCGCGCGTGCGCGTGGCCTACACCGCGGGCGAGGCGATCGGGCCGGACCTGTTCGCGTTCTACCGCTCGATGGGGCTGAATTTCAAACAGCTCTACGGTCAGACCGAAGCGTTCCTCTATGTCACGGCCCAGCCGAACGGCGCGATCCATGCCGATACGGTCGGGCCGGCTTGTCCGAACGTCGACATCCGCATTGCCGAGAATGGCGAGGTGCTGTTCCGCTCGCCCGGCATGTTCACCGGCTATTTCAAGGACGCGGCGAAGACCGCCGAGGTGATGACGCCGGACGGCTTCGTGAAGACCGGCGATGCCGGCTTCTTTGACGAGAAGACCGGACATTTGAAGATTATCGATCGCGCGAAGGACGTCGGCCGTCTGAACGACGGGACGTTGTTTCCGCCGAAATACATCGAGAACAAGCTCAAGTTCTTCCCGAACATTCGCGAGGCGGTCGCGTTCGGGGACACGCGCGATTTCGTGGCGGTCATGCTCAACATCGACCTGACCGCGGTCGGAAGCTGGGCCGAGCGCAACAACGTGGCTTATGCCTCGTATCAGGAGCTCGCCGGGCATCCGCTCGTCTACGACATGATCGAGAAGCATGTCGCCGAGGCGAACCGATCGCTCGCTGCCGACAGCAAGATGGCCGGCGCGCAGATCAAGCGCTTCCTGATCCTGCACAAGGAACTCGATGCCGACGACGGCGAACTCACGCGCACGCAGAAGGTGCGTCGCGGCTTCATCGCCGAGCGCTACGCGCCGCTCATCAAGGCGCTGTACGACGGCTCGCATGAGGCGGACATCTCGACGGAGGTCACCTTCGAGGACGGCCGCAAGGGCGTCATCAGCGCGCGCGTGAAGATCCGCGACATGCAGCCGGTCCGTACCGCTCCCGCGCTGGAGAAGGCGGCATGAGAGCCGTCGGCGGAGGCGCGCAGGCAGCCGTCGGCGACGTCCTTCTGTCGGTCGAGGACGTCTCGCTCTCGTTCGGCGGCGTCAAAGCCGTCAGCAACGTTTCCTTTGACATACGTAAAGGCGAGATCCGCGCCATCATCGGCCCGAACGGCGCGGGCAAGACCTCGATGCTCAACATCATCAACGGTTTTTATCATCCGCAGCAGGGCCGCATCACGTTCAAGGGCGCGACGCGGCACAAGATGCGGCCGCATGAAGCGGCCATCGGCGGCATTGCGCGCACGTTTCAGAACGTCGCGCTGTTCAAAGGCATGACCGCGCTCGACAACATCATGGCCGGGCGCACGCTCAAGATGCGGCGCGGCATGTTCTGGCAATTGGTCCGCGTCGGCCCCGCGCTGCGCGAAGAAATCGAACACCGCCATGCCGTCGAGGAGATCATCGATTTCCTCAAAATTCAGGAGATCAGGCGCGTGCCGGTGGGACGCTTGCCGTATGGCCTGCAGAAGCGGGTCGAACTGGGCCGAGCTTTGGCGATGCAGCCGGAGCTGTTGCTGCTAGATGAGCCGATGGCGGGAATGAACCTCGAAGAGAAGGAGGACATGTCGCGCTTTATCCTCGACGTGAACGATCATTTCGGCACCACGATCGCGCTGATCGAACACGACATGGGCGTGGTAATGGACCTGTCCGACCGGGTCGTGGTGCTTGACCACGGCATCAAGATCGCTGACGGCACGCCCGATGAGGTGAAGAACGATCCGACGGTGATCGAGGCCTACCTCGGGGTGGCACACTGAAATGATTGCGCTAGGCCAATTCCTCGAAGTGCTGATCAGCGGTCTGCTCGCGGGCGTCCTCTACTCGCTCGTCGCGCTTGGCTTCGTGCTGATCTACAAGGCGTCGGGCGTGTTCAATTTCGCGCAAGGCTCGATGGTGCTACTCGCCGGCCTCGCGCTCGTGCGCTCGCTCGATTTCCTCGTTTCGCACGGCATGCCATGGTGGGCCGCGGTCATTGCTGGGCTGCTGTTCGCCGGGCTCATCATGGCGATCACCGCCTGGGTGGTGGAGCGCTTCGTGCTCGGGCCCCTGGTCAACCAGGATGGCCTCACGCTGTTCATGTCGACGATCGGCATAACATTCATGCTCGACGGCGTCGCTCAGATGGTGTTCGGCTCCGACGTCTACCCGCTGCCGTTGTTTCCCAGCGACGCTTGGTTCATCTTCGATAACGTTTTCGACGGCGGCATCCTGCTCAACAAGTTGGACGTCTGGGGCGGGCTGATCGCGGCCGTGCTCGTGGTCGCGCTTGCGCTGTTCTTTCAAAAGACGACGACCGGCCGCGCGTTGCGAGCGGTCGCGGACGATCATGCGGCCGCGCAGTCGGTCGGCATCTCGCTCAACTGGATCTGGTTCGTGGTCTGGCTTGTCGCCGGTCTCGTCGCGCTGGTCGCCGCGACCGTGTGGGGCACCAAACTCGGCGTGCAGTTCTCGATCACGTTCCTCGCGCTCAAGGCGCTGCCGGTGCTGATCATCGGAGGCTTCACCTCGGTGCCGGGCGCGATCGTCGGGGGGCTGATCGCGGGCGCGGGCGAGAAGCTTGCTGAAGCCTATCTCGGGCCGCTCATCGGCGGCGGCATCGAGTACTGGTTCGCCTATGTGCTGGCGCTGGTCGTGCTGCTGCTGCGGCCGCAGGGCCTGTTCGGCGAACGCATCATCGAGCGGATCTGAGGGGGCGGCCTTGTTCTATCGCGAGACCGGCCAATTCAAGACCAGCTACGTGGCCGACATGGCGATCTTCCCGATCCGCCAGGACCGAATCGCGCTGTGGATGATGTTGGCCATCGCGTTCATCGGCGTCCCGCTAATGGATGCGTTCCAGGTATGGCCGTTCGCGAGCGAGTATCTGCTGCGCGCGATCCTCATTCCGTTCCTGATCCTGGCGCTCGCCACGGTAGGCCTCAACATTCTCACCGGCTATTGCGGCCAGTTGTCACTCGGCAGCGGCGCGTTCATGGCGATCGGCGCCTACAGCGCGTACAAGTTCGCAACCGGCGTAACGATCGGTGTCGTTTCGCTTCCGGCCTTGCCGGTCCTGCTTTCGATATTGCTCGGCGGATTGATGGCAGCGCTGGTGGGCATCCTGTTCGGCGTGCCAAGCCTGCGCATCAAGGGACTTTATCTCGCGGTGGCGACGCTTGCCGCTCAGTTCTTCTTCGACTGGGTGTTCATCCGCGTGCCCTGGTTCACGAACTATACGTCTTCCGGCTCAGTCACCGCGCCCGCACTGAAATTCTTCGGCCTGACGGTGAACACGCCGATCGAGCGGTATCTTCTGTGCCTCGTGTTCGTGTGCGTTTTTGCGCTGCTGGCGAAGAATCTCGTGCGCGGCAATATCGGCCGGCAGTGGATGGCGATCCGCGACATGGATATCGCCGCCGAATTGATGGGTATCCGACCGCTCTATGCGAAGCTGTCGGCCTTCGCGGTGTCGTCCTTCATCATGGGCGTCGCCGGCGCGCTCTGGGCCTTCGTCTATCTCGGGTCGTGGGAGCCGCTCGCGTTCAACATCGACCGCTCGTTCCAAATTCTGTTCATGGTGATCATAGGCGGGCTCGGCTCGATCCTCGGCTCGTTCCTCGGCGCGGCCTTCATATTGATCCTGCCCATCGTGCTCGATCAGATTCCGCACGCGCTCGGCGCGCCGATCTCCGTCGAAACCGTGTCGCTGCTCGTGTTCGTGGTGACGGGCGCGCTGATCTGCTGGCTTTTGATCGTCGAGCCGCACGGATTTGCGCGGCTCTGGGCAACCGGAAAGGAAAAACTGAGGCTCTGGCCATACCCGTACTGACGGCCTAGGCTTGCGGCCTCTCACCGGGGCGCTTCCCCGTAAAGACGATAAAGATCGCTTCAGCTCGCCGGCGCACGCCGGCTGAAAGGGAGGTTGGAAATGAAAAAACTGAGCTTGGGGCTCGTTGCAGCCGCGCTTTCGGCGGCGGCGATGAGCGTGCCCGCGATGGCACAGCAGAACGAGCAATTCTTCCCGCTGCTCGTCTATCGCACCGGCCCCTACGCGCCGAACGGGATTCCGTTCGCCGACGGCGTCGCCGACTATCTTACCCTTCTTAACGAACGCGACGGCGGCATCAACGGTGTCAAGCTGACGATGGAAGAATGCGAAACAGGCTACGCGACCGACAAGGGAGTGGAATGTTATGAGCGCCTGAAAAGCAAAGGTCCGACCGGCGCCAGCTATTTCTCGCCGCTCTCGACCGGCATCACCTTCGCGCTGACCGAGAAGGCGCCGGGCGACAAGGTCCCGCTATTGACCCTGGGTTACGGCCGTTCGGAAAGCCGCAACGGTGCGGTTTTCCCGTGGAATTTCATCGCGGTCGGTAGCTATTGGACCGCAGCGGACGTGGCGATCCAGCACATCGCGAACGAACTCGGTGGTTTCGACAAGCTCAAGGGCAAGAAGATCACGCTCGTTTATCACGACAGCCCGTATGGCAAGGAGCCGATCCCGGCGCTCGAAGCGCGCGCGAAGATCAACGGCTTCACGTTCAAGGCCGTGCCGGTCACGCATCCTGGCGTCGAACAGAAATCGCAGTGGCTCGCGATCCGGCAGGATCGTCCCGACTACGTGCTGCTGTGGGGCTGGGGCGTGATGAACTCCACTGCGATCAAGGAAGCGGCGGCGGTCGGCTATCCGCGCGACAAGATAATCGGCGTTTGGTGGTCGGGTGCGGAGCCTGACGTCACGCCCGCCGGCGATCAGTCGAAGGGTTACAAGGCGTTGATGCTGCAGCACCCCGCGGGCAAGTTTGCCGTTCACGGCGATCTGGACAAGTTCGTGCTCTCCAAGGGCAAGTCCGCGTCGAAGGACGACTATGCGCAGGTGCTGTACAACCGCGGTCTGATCAATTCGATGATCGGGACCGAGGCCATCCGCACCGCGATGAAGAAGTTCGGCAACAAGCCAATGACCGGCGAGCAGGTGCGCTGGGGATTCGAGCACCTCAACCTGACCGCCGACCGCATCAAGGAGTTGGGCTTTGACGGCATGATCCAGCCGCTGCAGTTCAGCTGCCAGGATCACCAGGGCGCGGACCTTGCCCGCGTGCAGCAGTGGGACGGCAAGGAGTGGAAGATCATTTCCGGCTACTACAAGGCGGACCTCTCGATCCTCGATCCGATGGTCAAGGAAGCCTCCGACAAGTACGCCAAGGAGAAGAACATAACGCCGCGCGACTGCTCAAAGGAGAGCTGATCGTAGCGTCGACGGAGGCGGCGCTGCCGCCTCCGTTTTTCGATTTGGAGAGTGTCTTGTCCCTCGCCGCGCCAGCCGCAACGCCTGCGCTAGATCGCTTCCTCGTGTTGAACAACATTGAGGTGGTCTACAGCCACGTCATCCTGGTGCTGAAAGGCGTGTCGCTGTCGGTGTCGAAGGGCGGCATCGTCGCGCTGCTCGGCGCGAACGGCGCCGGCAAGACAACGACGCTGAAAGCGATTTCCAATCTTCTGCGCGCCGAGCGCGGCGAGGTGACGAAGGGCTCGATCGTCTTCGACGGGCACGAGGTGCACGAGCTCTCGCCCAACGATCTGGTGCAGCGCGGCTGCATCCAGGTGATGGAGGGGCGGCGCTGCTTCGCGCATCTCACCGTCGAAGAGAATTTGCTCACCGGCTCGTTTACCCGGCGCGACGGCAAGGGCGCGATCGCGGCCGACCTCGAGCGCGTCTATGCGTATTTCCCGCGCCTGAAGGAACGGCGCAACTCGACCGCCGGCTACACATCCGGCGGCGAGCAGCAGATGTGCGCGATCGGCCGCGCGCTGATGTCGCGGCCGAAGATGATCCTGCTCGACGAGCCGTCGATGGGTTTGGCTCCGCAAATCGTCGAGGAGATCTTCGAAATCGTGCGCGATTTGAACGAGCGCGAGCATGTGTCCTTCTTGCTCGCCGAGCAGAACACGGCAATGGCGCTGCGCTACGCGCGCTACGGCTACATTCTGGAGAACGGCCGCGTGGTGATGGACGGCGAGGCCAACGCACTCGCCGCCAACGAAGACGTGAAAGAGTTCTACCTCGGCATCTCGCAAGGCCGCCGCAAGAGTTTCCGCGACAGCAAGCATTACCGGCGCAGGAAGCGGTGGCTGGCCTAGTCCGACGGCGCAATCGAGATGTCCGAGTATCACGATTCCCTCGAAACCCGCGATCCGGCGCAGCGCGAGCTCGACGAAGCCGCGCGGCTGCCGGAGATCGTCGCGCACGCGATGCAGGCGCCGGGCTGGGCGAAGCAACTCGCGGGCGCCGATCCGCGTCAGGTCACGTCACGTGAGGCCCTTGCAAAGCTGCCGGTGCTGCGCAAGGCCGACCTCGCCAATTTGCAAAAAGAGCATCCGCCGTTCGGCGGCTTCAATGTCACTCTGCCCACCAAGGCCAAGCGGCTCTTGATGTCGCCGGGACCGATCTTCGAGCCGGAGGGGCAGGGCGCCGATTGGTGGGGCGCAGCGCGCGCTCTGTTCGCCGCCGGCTTCCGCGAAGGCGACGTGGTGCACAATTCTTTCGCCTATCACCTCACGCCCGGCGGATTCATTCTAGAGTCAGGCGCGCATGCGCTCGGCTGTGCCGTCATTCCCGGCGGGGTCGGCAACACCGAGCAACAGATCGAGGCGATCGCGCATTACAAGCCGTCCGGCTATGTCGGCACGCCGGACTTTTTGAAAATCCTGCTCGACACGGCGGAGAGGACCGGCAACGACGGGTCCTCCTTCAAGCGCGGGCTCGTCTCCGGCGCGGCGTTGCCGGCGAGCCTTCGCGACGAGCTAGGTAAGCGCGGCGTCGCCGTGCTGCAATGCTACGCGACGGCCGAGCTCGGCGTGATCGCCTACGAGAGCACGGCGCGTGAGGGCATGATCGTCAACGAGCACGTCCTGCTCGAGATCGTGCGACCCGGCACCGGCGATCCCGTGCCGGATGGCGAGGTGGGCGAGGTCGTTGTCACCTCGTTCAATCCGGATTACCCGATGATCCGGCTCGCCACCGGCGATCTGTCCGCAATCCTTCCGGGCGCGTCGCCATGCGGCCGCACCAACCGCCGCATCAAAGGCTGGATGGGCCGCGCGGACCAGACCGCCAAGGTGAAGGGAATGTTCGTGCATCCCAAACAGGTCGCCGAAGTCGGCGCGCGGCATCCCGAGCTCGGCCGCCTGCGCCTTGTCGTCGGGCGCGCCGCTGAGCAGGACACGATGACGCTCATGGCCGAGTGCTCTGCGGCGGGTGGGGGCCTCGCGGACGCCGTTGCCACGACGCTGCAGTCGATCACCAAGCTCAAGGGCGAGGTGCGGCTGGTCGCGCCGGGGTCGCTGCCGAATGACGGCAAGGTGATCGCCGACGAGCGGCCAGTGGGGTAAACGGTCGAGGCTCTCAAGTCTTGACCGAGCGCGTTGATTCCCCCTCATTGCCCGTATGAGTGTCCCGCAAAACCACCCCAAGCTTCCGCCGCGGCGCATCGGCGTGCTGCTGGTCAATCTCGGCACGCCCGACGCGACCGACTACTGGTCGATGCGGCGTTACCTCAAGGAATTCCTGTCCGACCGCCGCGTCATCGAGGAAAACCCGGTCAAGTGGTGGCTGATCCTCAACCTCATCATTCTGAGCGTGCGTCCCGGGCGCAAGGGCAAGGACTATGAGAAGATTTGGAATCGGGAGAAAAACGAATCCTTTCTCAAGACCATCACGCGCGCGCAGGCGGACAAGCTTGCCGCGTCTCTTCCTGACGAACGCATTCTGGTCGACTGGGCGATGCGCTACGGCAATCCGTCGATCGCCTCGCGCCTCGAAGCGATGCAAAAGAGCGGCTGCGACCGCATCCTGCTGATCCCGCTCTATCCGCAGTATGCCGCGGCGACGACGGCGACCGTCTGCGACAAGGCCTTCGACGCGCTCGCCGCCATGCGCTGGCAGCCGGCGTTGCGCGTTGCGCCTGCCTATTACGATCAACCTTCTTACATCGACGCACTGGCCGGTTCGCTGGACGAGGGCCTGGCTGGGCTGCCGTTCAAGCCGGACGTGATCATCGCCTCCTTTCACGGCATGCCGGAGGAGTACCTGCACAAAGGCGATCCGTATCACTGCCAGTGCACAGTGACGGCGCGGCTGTTGCGCGCGAAGCTTGGGCTGGACGACAGCAAATTGATGATGAGCTTCCAGTCGCGCTTCGGCACGGCCGAATGGCTCAAGCCCTATACCGACGCGACAGTGAAGAGTCTCGCCGAAAAGGGCGTGAAGAACCTCGCCGTGATCACCCCCGGCTTTGCGGCCGATTGCCTCGAGACGCTGGAAGAGATCGCGATGGAAAACGCGCATATCTTCAAGAGCGCGGGCGGCGAGAACTTCGCGCACATTCCCTGCCTCAACGAGTCCGAGCGCGGCATGACGGTGATCCGCGATATCGCCCGGCGGGAGCTCATGGGCTGGCTATAGGCGTGCCCCGAGCTAATCGCCCGTTAACCATGCGCTTTTAACGTCCGTTAACCACGTCCGCGCGCTGCGTTCGGGCGCGTATCCGCGCGGTTCGACGGACGTCCGCTATCGTCCCGCAGCGCACAGGCATGCAATTCTGCCGGCAAGCGCGGCGCAGCTGGCCGCTTGCGGGCGCGTGCGCGCTATTGGCCTGCGCGAGCGCGGGCGCTCAGAATGCTTTTCCGCCTCCCGATCCGCTCTCGCCCAAGCCAGCGCTGCACCCGCACGCAGTGACTCGGTCACATCCAGGCGGCCGTGCCGGGCACCAACTCGTAGCCGACGCTGCACGGCACCGCCCAACTGATTATATTGCCGATCGCATTCGCACACGGGTGAGAGGTCGTTCAAACGGCGTGAACCGTCCGGCCTGACGCGCGACTACCGTCCGTTTTTCAAAATGCGCTCGATCTCGGCGCGGAATTCCGGCGCGATGTCGGGACGCGCGAGCCCATAGGCGACGTTCGCCGTGAGAAAACCGATCTTCGAGCCGCAGTCGTAGCTGCGGCCTTCGAATTTCAATCCGTAGAAAGGCTGTGTGCCGGCGAGCGTGAGCATTGCGTCGGTGAGCTGGATCTCGCCACCTGCACCGGCGGCCTGCTTTTCCAGTATCGCAAAAATCTCCGGCTGCAGGATGTAGCGGCCGGTGATCGACAGGTTGGACGGCGCCTCGCTTGCCTTCGGCTTCTCCACCATCTTGGTGATCGAGAACGCCTTGCCTCTCGGCTCGCCGACGCCCACAACGCCGTACATGTGCACGCGTTCGGTCGGGACTTCCTCGACCGCGATGATGTTCGCCTTGGGCTCGAGGTCGCGCGCCGCATCCATCATCTGCGCAAGGCAGCTGCGCGAGTGCTGCACCAGAACGTCCGGCAAGAGCAGCGCGAACGGCTCGTTACCGACGATCTCCCGCGCGCACCACACGGCGTGGCCTAGCCCGAGCGGCGACTGCTGGCGCGTGAAGGTGACGGTGCCCGCAGCCGGGAGCGCTTCCGACAGCAGATTGAGCTCGGCCTTCTTGTTACGCTCGACCAAGGTGACTTCGAGTTCGAACTGGCGGTCGAAATGATCCTCGATGACGCTCTTGTTGCGCCCGGTCACGAAGACGAGGTGCTCGATGCCGGCTTCGTAGGCTTCGTCGACGACGTGTTGGATCAGCGGCCGGTCAACGACCGGCAGCATTTCCTTTGGCATGGCCTTGGTGGCTGGAAGGAACCGAGTTCCAAGGCCAGCGACGGGAAAAATGGCTTTGCGGATACGGCTCATTAGGCGGGACGTCACTTTACCGCCGGAATGGCGGCATAGATGGTGGAGGAGAAAGCATGCAGCGGCGGCCGGGTCTAGTCGGTAGCATACCGAGTCGGGGACGATAACACTCGCGCGAGCATGCCCTTTAACCGCACCGAAACGATATCGGGTCTCCCATAGGGACCGGGTCGACATGGGGACGCGCGAGCGCGCATGGGGAAGCAATATCTTTTTGCAGCAGTTCTGCTGGCTTCGCTGAGTTCCACTGCCGTGGCTCAGGAGCGGCGCGCGGAGCTTTATACCGGCACGATACCGACCAGAAGCCTGCCGCCGAGCGAGGGTTCGGGCGATCCCCTGATGGGCGAAGAAGCCATCGCCAGCGCGGCGGCGAATTTCCAGTCATGTCTGGCGGGTCTTTGGCCCGAAGCCGCACGACGGGGCGTTTCGCGCCCGGTGTTCGATCGGGTGACGGCGTCGCTGACGCCAGACCTGCACATTATGGATTTGCTCGACGCGCAGCCCGAATTCACGAAATCGCTGTGGGACTACCTCGACATCCTGGTCACGGACGACCGAATCGCCAAAGGCCGCGCGATTCTGGCGAAGTACGCGCCCCAATTCGACGCGGTGGAGCGGGCCTACGGCGTCGATCGCAACATTATCGCGGCGATCTGGGGCGTCGAGACGAACTACGGCACGCAGGTGGGCTCCAAGCCGGTCCTGCGTTCGACGGCGACGCTCGCCTGTGTTGGCCGGAGACAGAGCTATTTCCGCGGCGAGTTCCTCGATGCGCTGGAGATCGTCCAGCGCGGCGATTTGCGGCCCGAGCAACTGGTTGGTTCGTGGGCGGGCGCCTTCGGTCCGACGCAGTTCATGCCGAGCGCCTTCAAAAAATACGCCGTGGATTTCGACGGCGACGGCCGCCGCGACGTGGTCGATTCAGTCCCGGATTTGATCGCGTCCACGGCGAACAATCTAAAGCTCGACGGATGGGTGCCCGGCGCGACCTGGGGCTATGAGGTCGTCGTCCCGGCGAACTTTGATTTCCGCCTGGCGGACAATCACCGCAGCATGACCATTCGGCAATGGGAGCAGGCCGGGCTCACCCGGGCGAACGGCGCTGCATTTCCAAAGCCGGATGACCAAGCCTTCCTGCTGGTCCCGGCCGGTGTGCAGGGTCCCGGGTTCCTGATGCTGCAGAATTACCGCGTGATCATGAAATACAACCCGGCCGAGGCCTACGCCCTCGCCATCGGGCATCTGGCCGACCGTTTGCGCGGCGGCATGCCCTTCGTGCAGCGCTGGCCCCGCTATGAGCGCGTCCTGAGCCGGTCGGAGCGGTTGGAGCTCCAGGAGCAGTTGGCACGGCATGGCTTCGACGTGCAACCGGACGGCCACTTGGGAAGCCGGACCAGATCCGCGATTCGTAACTTCCAAAGCGAGATCGGCCGCGTCCCAGACGGTTTTGCCTCGATCGGCCTCCTCGACGAATTGCGCGGCCAGCGGTAACTAGGCGCCCACCTTCGCGTTTACATCTTTGCTGTGTTAAACGAGCCAATGGGCGGGGCCGCCGCCGGCCGCCCCGCTTGGCCTCCGGACGACTGTTGATGTTGGGCAAGATGCCGCGCTGGCTGCTGATCGTGGGTGGGTTGGCCCTGACCCAGGCTGCCGGCCTCGTCATCCCGGTCGCGCCCGCGCAGGCACAGTTTTGGGGCGGCGGCCAAGGCGGCGGTGGCGGTTTCTTCGGCGGTTGGTTCGGCGGCGGACCGCGCTATGCCCCTCGCTATGAGCGCGCGCCGCGCCAACACCGGGAGTACGAATATTCTCGCCCGGAGTCCGATGCTTCACACGCTCCGCCGCCGCGCAAGGCTGACAAATCCGACGTCGCTCCGACGACGAGCATCGTCGTGATGGGCGATGCTATGGCCGACTGGCTGGCCTATGGCCTCGAAGACGCCTTCGCCGACGCACCGGAAGTGGGGATTGTCCGCAAGAACAAGACCTATTCCGGTCTGCTGCATTATGACGTGAAGGGAGACCTCGATTGGTGGCACGTCGCGCGTGATCTGCTCGCGCAGGAGAAGCCGAGCTACGTCGTGATGATGATCGGTATGAACGACCGGCAAAACATTCGCGAGCGCGATCTCGCCAAGGAAGCCGAGAAAGAGGCGAAAGAAAAGGAAGAGCAGAAAAAGGCCGCCGAGAAGAGACCTGCCGATGAGAATAAGCCGGTCGATGAAAAGAGGACGGCGGAGGAGAAAAAGCCCTCTGATTCCGAAGCTGAGTCTGATCAGGCAAAGCCAGCCGATCAGAAGGCAACCGAAGAGAAGTCCGTTCGTCAGGCGCTCGGCACGCTCGAGTTCCGTTCCGAGCAATGGGAGCGGGTCTACAATAAACGCATCGACGACACGATCGCGGCACTTAAAAGCAAGGGCGTGCCGGTGTTCTGGGTCGGACTGCCGGCGATCAAGGGCGCGAAATCGACGTCCGACACAAGCTACCTCAACAACCTTTTTCGCATGCGCGCGCAGCGGGCAGGCATCGTCTTCATAGACGTGTGGGACGGCTTCGTCGACGAGAACGGTCGCTACACGAGCTATGGACCGGATTACGAGGGCCAGCAGCGACGTCTTCGTACCGACGAAGGCGTCTTTTTCACCAAATACGGCGCGCGCAAGCTCGCGCATTACGTCGAGCGCGAAATCCGCCGCTACATGGGCAACCGCATCGTCTCGCTGCCATCACAGCCGACCGCGCCAGTGGCTCCGTCGAACGGCAAGCCCTCCGACCGGCCGCTGGCTGGACCGGTCGTGCCGCTTGCTGACGTGCCTGCGAATTCGGATGAGTTATTGGGCAGCAATGCTGGCGGACGCGTGCAGGGCGACGCACTCGCGACGCAGGTGCTGGTCAAAGGCGAGCCGACCGCTCCGCAGCCCGGCCGCGCCGACGATTTCATCTGGCCGCCCGGCAGTACGTCGCGTCCGGTTGCGGTCGAGCCGCCGCAGGCGTCCGCGCCTGAACCGGCTCCGGGAGATCACGAGAACGCCGCGCCCGAACCGCCTGCGACTGCCGAGCCGAGCGCGGACGAGGCGAAGAAGAAGCAACAGCGTCCGAAACAAGCCGAAGCAAAACCGCGGCCGGCGCGGCAGCACTACGACCAGCCGCGCCCGCCGCAGCCCGCGCAGGCGCAACGGCCGGATCCCTTCCGTCAACTGTTCGGCATTTTCCGCTAGCTAAGCCGTCACCGCGGCAGCGTCGTCGACCCCATCAGGAATTTATCGACCGCGTGCGCGCACTGGCGGCCTTCGCGGATCGCCCAGACGACGAGCGACTGGCCGCGCCGGATGTCGCCGGCGGCGAACACCTTGGGCGCGGAAGTGACATAACGCGTCGTGTCGGCGCTGACATTGCCGCGGCTATCGAGCGCGACGTCGAGCTGCTGCAGCAGTCCCTCGTGCACCGGATGTACGAAGCCCATTGCCAAGAGTACGAGATCGGCCTCGATCTCGAATTCCGCACCGGACACCGGCTGGAATTTGGCGTCCACGTGCACGCATTTGAGCTTTTTCACGTGTCCGTTCTCGCCGACGAATTCCTTTGTCAGCACGGCAAAATCGCGTTTTGCGCCTTCCATGTGGCTCGAGGAGATGCGCAGCTTCAGCGGCCATTCCGGCCAGACCATCAGCTTGTTCTCGCGCTCGGGCGGCTCTGGCATGATCTCGAAATTGACGACAGAGACCGCGCCCTGCCGGATCGACGTGCCGATGCAGTCAGAGCCGGTGTCGCCGCCGCCAATCACGATCACTTTCTTGCCGCTGGCAACGATCGGCTGAACATCAAGGATCGCTTCGCCCGAGATCCGCCGGTTCTGCTGCGGCAGGAAGTCCATCGCAAAATGAATGCCCTCGAGGTCGCGGCCGGGGATTGGGAGATCGCGCGGCTTCTCCGCGCCGCCCGCTAGCACGACGGCATCGTGTTCGTTCACGAGCTTCTCAACGGCGACGTTCACCCCGACATGCGCGCCGTAATGGAAGGTCACACCTTCCGCCTGCATCTGCATCACGCGGCGGTCGACGTGGATCTTCTCCATCTTGAAGTCGGGGATGCCGTAGCGCAGTAGCCCGCCGGCCTTCGCCCAGCGCTCGTAGACATGCACGTCGTGGCCGGCGCGCGCGAGCTGTTGCGCGCAGGAAAGGCCCGCGGGACCGGAGCCGACGATGGCGACTTTCTTGCCCGTCTTCTGCGACGGCTTTTCCGGCTCGAGCCCCTTCGCGACCGCATAATCCGCGACTGCGTGCTCGATCGATTTGATGGTTACTGGATTGTCCTCGAGGTTGAGCGTGCACGAGGCTTCGCACGGCGCGGGACAGACCCGCCCGGTGAAATCAGGGAAGTTGTTGGTCGAGTGTAGATTGCGTGCCGCTTCGTCCCATTTGCCACGGTAGACGAGGTCGTTCCAATCCGGAATCTGGTTGTTCACCGGGCAGCCGGTCGGCGCGCCGGTGATGCGGCTGGTGCCGTGGCAATACGGCACGCCGCAATCCATGCAGCGCGCCGCCTGCTTGCGCAGTTCATCTTCAGGCGGCGCCAGGACGAATTCCTGCCAGTGCCTGACGCGTTGTTCGACCGGTTGGTAGTCCCGATCTTCGCGCTCGAATTCCAGAAAGCCGGTGACCTTACCCATCTTACTCCGCGGCCTGCATGGTGGCGGCCTTCTCCTTTGCCATCTCGGCGAGCGCGCGGCGATATTCGACCGGCATCACTTTCCTGAACAGACCGCGATAGCGCGGCCAATCGGCGAGTATCTCCTGCGCGCGGCGCGAGTTGGTATAGCGCGCGTGCTCGGAGATCAACTTGTGCAGGCGCATGGCATCGTTGTTGCTGAGGTCGCCCATGACGTCGACGCGCCCGTGCGACGCAAGGTCGTTGCCGTGCCCGAACTCGCTCTCGGAAATGCGTTCCTCGTCCGGGATCGGTTCCAGCTCGACCATCGCAAGATTGCAGCGTGAGGCGAAGGTGTTGTCCTCGTCCAGCACGTAGGCGATGCCGCCCGACATACCGGCCGCGAAGTTGCGACCCGTGCGGCCGAGCACGAGCACGACGCCGCCTGTCATGTATTCGCAGCAGTGGTCGCCCGCTCCTTCGACGACCGCCAGGGCGCCGGAATTGCGCACGGCGAACCGCTCGCCGGCGACGCCGCGGAAATAGCATTCGCCGCTGATCGCGCCATAGAGCACGGTGTTGCCGACGACAATGGATTCCTCCGGCACGATGCCGGCATCGGCCGGCGGCCGGATGATGATGCGGCCGCCCGAGAGGCCCTTGCCGACATAGTCGTTGGCATCGCCGTCGAGCTCGAAGGTGATGCCGCGCGCAAGCCAGGCGCCATAGCTCTGGCCGGCGGTGCCGGTGAAGTGCACGTGGATCGTGCCGTCGGGCAATCCTTCGTGCCCGTAACGCTTCGCGACCTCGCCCGACAGCATGCCGCCGCACGCACGGTCGATGTTCTTGATCTTCGCCTGCAGGCGCACCGGCGCGCCTCGGTCGAGCGCGGGCTGGGACTCGGCGATGAGCTGGCGATCGAGGATCTTGTCGATCTGGTGATCCTGCGGTTCGCACTTGTAGATCGCGACTCCACGACCGGCCTTCGGTTTGGTGAACAGCTTGGAGAAGTCGAGGCCCTTCGCCTTCCAGTGCGCGATCAGACGGTGCTGATCGAGCATCTGCATCTGGCCGATCATGTCGTCGAAGCGGCGATAGCCGAGCGCGGCCATCAGTTCGCGCACCTCCTCGGCGACGAAGAAGAAATAATTGATCACATGTTCGGGCTGACCCTTGAAGCGCTTGCGCAGAACGGGGTCCTGCGTCGCGACTCCGACCGGACACGTGTTGAGATGGCACTTGCGCATCATGATGCAGCCCGCTGCGATCAGCGGCGCGGTGGCGAAGCCAAATTCATCGGCGCCGAGCAGCGCGCCCACGACGACGTCGCGGCCGGTGCGGATGCCGCCGTCGACCTGCACGGCGATGCGGCCACGCAGCCGGTTGGCGACGAGCGTCTGATGCGTTTCGGCGAGCCCGATCTCCCACGGCGAGCCCGCGTGCTTGATCGAGGTGAGGGGAGACGCACCTGTGCCGCCCTCGTATCCAGCAATGGTCACGTGGTCGGCGCGCGCCTTGGCGACACCGGCGGCAACCGTGCCGACGCCGACTTCCGAGACGAGCTTCACCGAGACCTCGCCCGCTGGGTTCACGTTCTTTAGGTCGAAGATGAGCTGGGCGAGATCTTCTATCGAATAGATGTCGTGATGCGGCGGCGGCGAAATCAAGCCGACGCCAGGCGTCGAATGGCGTACCTTGGCGATGGTCTTATCGACCTTGTGGCCGGGCAGTTGTCCGCCTTCGCCGGGCTTGGCGCCCTGCGCCATCTTGATCTGCATCATGTCCGAGTTGACGAGATACTCGGTCGTGACACCGAAGCGGCCCGACGCGACCTGCTTGATCGCCGAACGCATCGAGTCGCCGTTCGGCAGCGGCTTGAAGCGGTCGGATTCCTCGCCGCCTTCGCCGGTGTTCGACTTGCCGCCGATGCGGTTCATCGCGATCGCGAGAGTCGTGTGAGCTTCGCGCGAAATCGAGCCGAACGACATCGCGCCGGTGGAGAAGCGGCGCACGATGTTCTTGGCCGACTCGACTTCCTCGAGCGGCACCGGCTTGCGGTTGTCTTCCTCCGCGCTCTTGACCCGGAAGAGACCGCGCATCGTCAGCAGCCGCTCGTCCTGGTCGTTGATCAGCTTCGCGAAGGCGCGATACTGATCCTGCGCATTGCCGCGCACCGCGTGTTGCAGGCGCGCGACCGTCTCCGCCGTCCATACGTGCTCCTCGCCGCGCACGCGCACGGCATATTCGCCGCCGACGTCGAGCATCGACTTGTAGATCGGCGCTTCCGAAAAGGCGTCGCGATGCCGGCGCACAGTCTCCTCGGCGATCTCGGAGAGGCCGACGCCTTCGATACGCGTATGCGTGCCGGTGAAATAGAGATCGACGAAGTCCTGCCGCAGGCCGACGGCGTCGAAGATCTGCGCGCCGCAATACGACTGGTAGGTGGAGATGCCCATCTTGGACATCACCTTCAGCAGCCCCTTGTCGATCGCCTTGATGTAGCGCTTGACGACTTCCTTGTCCTCGAGCTTCTGCGGCAGATCGTTCTTCGCCGCGATCAAAGTCTCGAATGCGAGATATGGATTGATCGCTTCCGCGCCGTAGCCGGCCAAGCAGGCGAAGTGATGCACCTCGCGCGGTTCGCCGGTCTCGACCACGAGACCGACCGAGGTGCGCAGGCCCTTGCGAATCAGGTGGTGGTGCACGGCCGCGCAGGCGAGCAGCGACGGGATCGGGATGCGGTCGGCTCCGGCGTTGCGGTCGGACAGGATGAGGATGTTGCAGCCCTGCCGCACTTCCTCTTCCGCGCGTTCGCAGAGATTGTCGATGGCCCAGGACATGCCGTCGGCGCCATGCTCGGCCGGATAGGTGATGTCGAAGGTGTGCGACTGGAAATGCGCGCCGCTCATCTCGGAGATTGAGCGGATCTTCTCCAGGTCCTCGTTGGTGAGGATCGGCTGGCGCACTTCGAGGCGCTTGGCCTTTGAGGTGCCTTCAAGATCGAAGATATTCGGTCGCGGCCCGATGATCGAGACGAGGCTCATCACCAGCTCTTCGCGGATCGGATCGATCGGTGGATTGGTGACCTGCGCAAAGTTCTGCTTGAAATAGGTGAACAGCGACTTCGGTCGGTCAGACATTGCCGAGATCGGCGTGTCGTTGCCCATCGAGCCGACCGCTTCTTCGCCGGTAGTCGCCATCGGCGACATCAACATCTTCAAATCTTCCTGCGTGTAGCCGAAGGCCTGCTGGCGATCGAGCAACGAGAGATTTGACAGAGGCCTCCCGTTCTTGCTCTCGGGAAGGTCCTCGAGCACGATCTGAGTTTGCGAGAGCCACTCCTTGTAGGGATGGCTTTTCGCCAGCGTTGCCTTCAATTCCTCGTCGGGGATGAGCCGGCCCTCGTCGAGATCGACGAGCAGCATCTTGCCCGGCTGCAGGCGCCACTTCTTGACGATGTCCCTCTCCGGAATGGGTAGCACGCCCATTTCCGATGCCATGATGATTCGGTCGTCGCGCGTGAGCAGATAGCGCGCGGGACGCAGGCCGTTGCGGTCGAGCGTCGCGCCGATCTGGCGGCCGTTGGTGAACGCGATCGCGGCAGGCCCGTCCCAGGGCTCCATCAGCGCCGCGTTGTATTCGTAGAACGCGCGCCGTTCCTCATCCATGAGCGGATTGCCCGCCCAGGCCTCCGGAATCATCATCATCATTGCGTGCGCGAGCGAGTAGCCGCCCCGCACGAGGAATTCGAGCGCGTTGTCGAAGCAGGCGGTGTCGGACTGGCCTTCGTAGGAGATCGGCCAGAGCTTGTTGATGTCCTTGCCGAACAGCGGCGAGGAGACGCTAGCCTGCCGCGCCGCCATCCAGTTCACGTTGCCGCGCAGCGTGTTGATTTCGCCGTTGTGCGCGATGAAGCGGTAGGGATGCGCCAGCGACCAGGTCGGGAAGGTGTTGGTCGAAAAACGCTGGTGTACAAGCGCGAGCGCGCTTTCGAAATCCGGGTCGTGCAGGTCGGGATAATAAGTGCCGAGCTGATCGGCGAGGAACATGCCTTTGTAGATCACCGTGCGGCAGGAGATCGACACGGGGTAATAGCTCGCGACGCGCCGCTCGCGCTTTTTGTACACGGCATTCGAGATCGATTTGCGCAGGATGTAGAGCTTGCGTTCGAACGCGGCCTCGTCGAGTTTCTTCTTCCCCTGGCCGATGAACACCTGCATGTGCCGCGGCTCGGTCGGCTTCACCGATTCGCCCAGCGTCGAATTGTCGGTCGGTATCTCGCGCCAGCCGAGCAGGGTCAATTCCTCGCGGTGGATGATGTCGGCATAGATGTCGCGGATGATCTGCCGCCAGTTCTTCTCGGTCGGCATGAACAGTTGGCCGATTGCGTACTGGCCCGGTTCCGGCAACGTGAAACCGAGTTCCTTCGCCTTCTTGGCGAAGAACTTGTGTGGCATCTGCACCAGAATGCCGGCGCCGTCGCCCATGCGCGGGTCCGCGCCCACTGCGCCGCGGTGCTCGAGATTGCAGAGGATCCGCAACCCGTCCGCAATGAGCTGATGCGACTTGCGGCCCTTGAGATCGGCGATGAACCCGACGCCGCAGGAATCCTTGTCGAGCGCAGGGTCGTACAGGCCCTGGCCTGCTGGCATGCCGGGATCGAGCGTCGCCTCGCGCGAGAACATGGGATCGCGCGCGGCGATCTCGAGTTCGATCAGGCCTTTCTGTCGCGTCGTCATCTTGCCCTGCCTCGCCGCGCGCATCGTACGCAGCGTACCCGTCCTGTCCGCGGCGCCCTCGCGGCGCCTACGTCGTTCGAAAGCAACCGGTTCGAGAAGGACAGCCTTGCCCGGATCGCCCGGTGCGGCTCGTCCGTTCCGTCTGCCGCCCATGCCGCGCCCCGCTCAGGCGCCGGCAATCGCTGGCATCCGTCATTAGGACAGCATTGCTGTCCTAATGCACCTTGCCAAATTTTGCCCTGCCACACAAGGCCGGTCCACGCCCTATTAGACCCGGCCAATCGTTTTCTGCCGTATCCGCGGGACGCAACGCAAGAAGCCGTTTGCATGACTGGCGTAGCCCGCAATGCCGTTGCGCGCCGCTGGCGCTGCTGTGTCTCAACGCGCCACGGGGTTAACCGTTTTATTGTGAATCGGGGAAATCGCCACGTCCGCGCAGGGCGACCTGGCGCGAATTTGATCTCTCCATCGTGCTGCCGATGCAGGTTAAGGCAGAAACGCCACCGGTTTCTCACTCAGGTTCCGCCGCTTTCGGTCGCGCCGCTGTTCGCGCCGTGGGCCAAGGCGGCGCGAGCCCGGCGGATATTGCAAAGCAGTGCAATTCGCTCAGCCGCTCAAGCCTGTTGCAGCAAGACAATCTGAAATTAAAGAAGCGCCCCGAGGGCCGGGGCGCTCCACGACGGTCGAACAGCGAAATTTAGGCGGCCTTGGTGTCGATCACCTGCGGCTTCGCCTGGCCGTTGCCGATTGGTATCTGGCGCGGCTTCTTCGCTTCGGGGATCTCACGCACGAGGTCGACGTGCAGGAGCCCGTTCTCGAGGCGCGCGCTCTTGACCTGGACGTAGTCGGCGAGCTGGAACACGCGCTCGAAGGCGCGCGCGGCGATGCCCTGGTAGAGCACCTCACTGGTCTGTTCCTGCTTCTCCTGTTTGGCGCCCTTGATCGTCAGCGCGTTCTCTTTCGCTTCGATCGACAGATCGTTCTCGCCGAAGCCGGCGACCGCAACGCTTATGCGGTAGGTGTTCTCGCCGGTACGCTCGATGTTATACGGCGGGTAGCCCGGGGTGGACTCGAACCCATCCAGCATCGAGAAGAGCCGGTCGAAGCCGACGGTGGAACGATACAGCGGAGCAAGGTCGAACGTACGCATAAGCATATCCTCCTTCGTTTGAGCGACATGCGGCGGGTCCGCCGGAATGGCCGGACCGAACCGTCGCGCAGCCGCAAAGGGCCTGCGCGACACCTGATATGGGAACCGGCGGAAACGGCTGCAAGCCCTGCGGCACAGGGCCAAAATGCGCCGGCTACCGGCCAAGTTGAGCGTCCCTCCGGCCCTGATATAAGCCTCTCGCAAGGGGCGCTGCTGCCACGGCCCCAGCGGCCGCCATGAAACTCGTCTCGACCCCCGCCAATCCGGTTCCCGACCAGGTCGTCACCGGCGCCATCAAGACGCCCGACGGCGTGACGCTGCGTTTTGCGCGCTGGGCGCCGCCGCCCGGCCGCAAGGGCACCGTTGTGCTGCTGCAGGGCCGCGCCGAGTTCATCGAGAAATATTTCGAGACGGTGCGCGACCTGCGCGCGCGCGGCTTTGCAGTCGCGGCGTTCGACTGGCGCGGGCAGGGGCTCTCCGACCGGCTGCTTGCCAACCGGCAGAAAGGTTATGTGCGCAATTTCTCGCAGTACCTGACCGACCTCGGCGCGATGATGGAGCAGATCGTATTGCCCGATTGCCCGCCGCCGATCTTTGCCCTCGGCCATTCGATGGGTGGCGCGATCGCGATCCGCGCCTGTCATGACGGCAGCCGCTGGTTCGAGCGCGTCGTGCTCTCCGCGCCGATGATCGCGCTGCCGCAGACCGCCGCGATCCGCATCGGCGGGCCGCTCGCGCGCGCAGTGCGTCTGTTCGGCGGCGGCGGCGGCTACGTCCCGCGCAAGGATGCGCACGAACTCGCAGGCCGCACGTTTCTCGGCAACCCGCTCACCTCGGATCCCGTGCGCTTCGCGCGCAATGCGGCGATCCTCGACGAGGATCCGGATTTGGGATTGGGGCCGCCGACGATCGCCTGGGCGGATGCGGCGCTGCGGCTGATGAAGCAATTTACAAATCCCGCTTACGCCAACCGCATCCGGCAGCCCATGCTGCTGGTCGCCGCCGGTCGCGACGAGGTCGTCTCGACGCCCGCGATCGAGGAATTCGGCGCGCATCTGCTCGCCGGCCGGCATCTGCTCGTGTCCGGCGCGAAGCACGAGCTCCTGCAGGAGTTCGACGTTTATCGCAGTCAGTTCTGGGCGGCCTTCGACGCGTTCGTCCCCGGCACGCCTCGGTATTGATTTAAGATTCGGGATTGCAATTCGTATTCGGTGTTGTCGCGCGGAAAATTCAGCAAGCAAGACGTGGATGGCCGGGACATAGTCGTTCTGGAAGAACGCCGTACGGCTTTGCCCGGCCATGACGAATTCGGTTCTGCAGAGCCGCTTTCGGGGATGAGCGGAATCAGCCGCGATTCAGCATCTCCAGCGCGGCGGCGTGTACGCGCTTGTCGCCCGCGGCGACGATACGGCCGCCGCGCTGCGCCGGCTCGTTCTCCCAGGTCGTGATGACGCCGCCCGCGCCGGCGATAATCGGGATGAGCGCGACGACGTCATGCGGTTTCAATTCGGTCTCGATGATGAGATCGATCTGCCCCGCCGCCAGCATGCAGTAGGCATAGCAGTCGCCGCCGTAGCGCGACAGGCGCACGGCATTCTCGACGCGGCCGAAGCGCTCGCGGTCGGCTTCTTCCATCAGCAGCGGGCTGGTCGTGAACAGAAGCGCGTCGACGAGGCTCTCGCAGGGGCGCACGCGCAAATCGCGATCGCCGCCGGGCCCGCGGTAACGCGCTGCGCCGCCGTCGCCGAAGAAGCGCTCGCGCGTGAACGGCTGATGCATGCTGCCGAACACCGGCTCGCCGAAGCGCATCAGCCCGATCAGCGTCCCCCAGACAGGCATGCCGGCGATGAACGACTTCGTGCCGTCGATCGGATCGAGCACCCACACGTATTCGGCGTCGGCGCGCTCGTTGCCGTACTCCTCGCCAATGATGCCGTGCGCAGGAAAGTGCATGCGGATGAGCGCGCGCATAGCGTTCTCTGCCGCGCGGTCGGCGGCGGTCACCGGATCGAAGCCGCCCGTCTTCTTGTTCTCCACCGCGAGCGCGGTGCGGAAAAACGGGAGAATTGTGTCGCCCGAGGCGGTTGCCAGCCGATCCAGGAAGGAGGTGAAATCGACTGCCGTCATTCGTGCCGCTCCGGATCACAAGTCCCTGATGCAGGTACCGAGGTATTCAAACTTGCAAACCTCGTAAGCATTGCTCTGCAGCAAATATAATAGATTCGATCTGTTTTTCGTCGCTTGCGGCGAGTGCGTGCCAAAATTTTCGTCAAACGAGCACAAATCCACCGAATTCATGCCCAGCGACGGATCTTAGGTATGCGCATTATGCATGGGATTTTGACCGAATACCCTTGCATTTTGTGCGCCGCGGTGTAGATTATTGCAATGCGGTAGCGATACCGCTGCCCTCCTTGGGCGTTTCCTCCCTAGACTTGGGCCGTTTGCATCCGCGAGCGGCCCCTTTTTTTGTCCGCATGGACTCGTGATCGGCGAGCGCGCCGCTATTCGGCGGCAGCGCGATAGGGCCGGAGCGCGTCGAGCGGAATTTCTCCGATCCGCCGCGCCAATGTCTGCATGTCGGCCGCAACGCGAGCGAAGCCGGATGAGCGGACGTATCGGCGCTCGTCCATGTACAACGCGCGATTCACCTCGAGCTGGATCGCGTGAAGGCCGGCGGCCGGATTGCCATAGTGCTCGGTGATGAAGCCGCCGGCGTAAGGCTTGTTGCGGCTGACCGCGTAGCCAAGCTCACGCAGCGTCTGCTCGGTCACGTCGGCGACGACATCGACGCAGGCCGTCCCGTAGCGATCGCCGATGACGAATTCCGGCCGTGCGCGCTCCTCACGGATGCCGGCGTTTGACGGCATAGAGTGGCAATCGACCAGCACGGCCGCGTCGAAATCGCGATGCAGCGCGGTGAACAGGCGCCGCAGCGCGCGGTGATACGGCTTGTACAGGCTCTCGATGCGCGCGAGCGCGTCGTCGACCGGAATTCGCCGATCGTAGATTTCCTGAGCGTCGCCGACGACGCGCGCAACT
>Ga0207821_1000003_pt1 | contig 37984 bp, 35 predicted proteins | sample LuqExpMetageno53_FD_187811 | JGI IMG/M metagenome (GOLD analysis project Ga0207821, IMG submission 187811) | Tropical forest soil microbial communities from Luquillo Experimental Forest, Puerto Rico - Sample 53 (SPAdes) | ecosystem: Environmental > Terrestrial > Soil > Tropical forest ... | reverse complement strand
CCCATGCCGAAGGCGAACACGATAATGCCCATGTGCTCGATCGAGGAATAGGCGAAAAGCCGCTTGATGTCGCGCCGCCGGTACAGCATGAAGGCTGCGAACACGCAAGAAATCAGGCCCATCGTCACCATCAGCGGGCCTGGCGCCAGCGCCGCCGGGTTGAGCGCCAGCAGCATCTTGAAGCGGAGCAGAGCGTAAAGCGCGACGTTGAGCAGCAGACCCGACAACACCGCAGAGATCGGCGTTGGGCCTTCGGCATGCGCGTCGGGCAGCCAAGCGTGCAGAGGCGCCAAGCCTACTTTGGTGCCGTAGCCAAGCAGCAGGAACACGAAGGCGAGGTTCAGCAGCGCCGGATCGAACTGTCCCGCACGGGTGATTAGCACCGTCCACACCATAGCGTAGAGACCTTCGCCCAGCACAGGCCGTGCCGCCATGTAAACGAGGATGGTACCGAAAAGCGCGAGCGCAATGCCGACGCTGCCGAGGATGAAATATTTCCAGGCGGCCTCCAGCGCCTCATGTGTTCGGTAAATGCCGACCATCAGCACGGTGGTGAGCGTCGCGAGCTCGATGGCGACCCACATCAGCCCAATATTGTTCGCTACGAGCGCGAGGTTCATAGCGAACATTAGCGTCTGATACATGGCGTGATAGAAGCGCACGAAAGTCGGGGTTAACCTGCCGATCTCGATCTCGTGCTCGATGTAGCTCGCGCTGAACACACTGGTGGTGAAGCCGACCAGGGTTGTGAGCATGATGAAGACCTTGTTGAGATCGTCCACCAGCAGATAGGCACCGGGCGTCGGCTGGACTGCGAAAAATGAAACTGCGGTTGCAAAGCTCAGGAACGCAGCAAGCACATTGAGCCGCGCGCTCCAGCGATAGCCGGGCATGCCGGCGAGCAGGGCCGCCGCAACCGCAGGAATTAGCAGAACACCGCTTAGCGCATCGATCATCTGGCCTCTCCGCGGAAGCGATCGATCACTTGCACGTCAACGGTGTCGAAGCGCTCACGGATGCGGAACAGGAAGATGCCTATCACGATGAAGGCGATCAGCACCGAGAAGGCGACACTGATCTCGACCACCAATGGCATGCCTTTGGCACCGGTCGCGGCGAGCACTAGGCCGTTTTCCAGCGACATGAAGCCGATGACCTGGCTGACCGCGTTGCGTCGCGTTACCATCATCAACAGGCCGATGAGCACGACCGACAGCGCAAAGGCAAGATCCTCACGTGCCAGCGGATCCGCCTCGACCGTTACCCGCAGCATCACCACCATCGCGAGCGCGACAAGGCCAATGCCGAGCAGCATGGTCGGACCGATGCCGACCACGGTCTCGATTTCGCGGTGGATGCCCAGCCGCACGATGATTCGGTGCAGCGCGATTGGAATGATAATGGCCTTGAACACAAGCGCGATCAGCGCAGTGAGGTAGAGATGCGGCGCTCCCTGCACGAAGGCCTGCCAGGCGACCGAGGCAGCGAGCACTAGGGCGTGCAGGGCGAAGGTATTGAGCAACGCGTAGAGCCGGTCCTGGTAGAGCTGCATGAAGCTCACCAGCACCAGGGAGCCGGCCAGCATGTGGGCGATGTCGAAGGTGATGCCGCGCATTAGAGGCTCCGAGAAACGAACAGCAGCAGGGTGGCAAGCAGGCCGAGCATCAGCGCGGCGCCGAGAAAGGCTGGAACGCGGAAAACACGCATCTTTGCGATAGCGGTTTCGAACAGCGCCAGCAGGAAACCGCCGACCGCGAGCTTCCCTACATAGGCGGCAAGGCCGAGGGCGATGGTGGGGGGATTGGCCTCCGCTCCGGAAATGCCCCACGGCATGAACAAACAGCCAATCACGGACACATAGAGCAACAGCTTGAGTTCGGAGGAGAGATCGATCAGCGCGAGATGGCGGCCGGAATATTCCAGTACCATCGCTTCGTGCACCATCGTGAGCTCAAGGTGGGTCGCCGGATTGTCAACCGGAATGCGCGCATTCTCGGCGAGCGCCACGATGATAAGCGCGAGCAGCGCAAGGCCAAGCGAGACGCGCAGGCCCTCGACGCCGGAACCCATGTAAGTGGCCATGGTTGAAAGCTGAGTGGAGCCGGCGATCAGGGCCAGCGTGAACATGATCATCAGCATTGCCGGCTCGGCCAGCGAGGCGATCATTACCTCGCGGCTTGAGCCGATACCACCGAAGCTCGTGCCGACATCAAGGCCAGCAAGCGCCTGGAAAAAGCGGGCACTGCCGAGCAGGGCAATGATGGCAATCAGGTCCGCCGACCAGGAAAACAGCAAGCCGCTGCCGAAGGTCGGCACCAGGGCTGCTGCCACCCAGGTGCCGGCAAAAATGATATAGGGAATGACGCGGAACAGCCAGGATGCACTCTCCGCTAGCACCACGTCCTTACGCATCAAGCGGATCAGATCGCGATAAGGCTGCAGCAGCGGTGGGCCTTGCCGGCGCAAGAGCCTAGCTTTCACCTTGCGGACGAAGCCGGTGAGCAGCGGTGAGAGCAGCAGCACTATCAGCATTTGCATGCCCTGTAGGGCGAAATCGCGGATCACGACCATATTGCAAGTACCAGAAGCAGCAGCACCAGCGCCGTGAACACCAGCGTGAGATAGCGGCGGACGGTCAGGAATTGCAGAACGTTCAGCTTGTTCGCAGTGAAGGCGACGAACCCGCCGATCGGCGCGTAGGCGGTGTCCCAGATCAGATCGTGCAACTGCACCGTCAGGCGCGCTGGTGCGGTGGCGCCCGGCGGCGGTATTTCGCCGATCTCGCGCGCGCGGAAGATCGTGGTGCCGTAGACGCGACGGATCGGCTGCGCGAAGCTCGAGGCAGTGTATTGCGTCACCGGGCTCGGGTCCGGATACCCGCAATCCCAGGCCGGACCGCGGCGCAATTTGTCGGAGGCCAGCCGATGGATGGCAAAGGCCGCGCTTGATCCCGACAGCGTCACGAAGACGAAAACTAGCAGCCCATTATAGGAACTGCGGCTTTCCGCGATCGGCACGATTGTGAGCCATTCCAGGTCCGATTGATGCGGCATGCTAATGCCGATCATGGCCTTGCTCACCGGCGCCAAGGCATCGATGAAGACGCCGGGTAGGATGCCGGCGACCAGGCACAGGGCGGCTAGGATGTACATGGCAGCAAGCGAGTTGCTGTCGGTTTCTTGCGCCTGCGCGGCGGCCGGCGTGCGGGGACGGCCGAGGAAGCTGACGCCGAAGGCTTTGACGAAGCAGGCCGCGGCAAGAGCCGCCGACAGTGCCAGCAGCGCGCCAACCGCCGGCACCAGGAATTTTAGTCCCCAGGACGGAAGCTGCGGGCTGAGCAGAATTGCCTGGAAGGTGAGCCATTCAGACGCGAAGCCGTTGAGCGGCGGCAGCGCCGAGATTGCAACGCAGCCAACCAGAAAAACGAAAGCAACCTGCGGCATGCGATGGATCAGGCCGCCAAGGTGCTCCATGTCGCGTTCGCCGGTGGCGTTGAGCACGGCGCCGGCACCGAAGAAGAGCAGGCTCTTGAAGATCGAATGGTTGAACACATGGAATAGACCGGCCGTGAGCGCGAGCGCGGCAGCGACCGGCATGCCGTATGCCTTGAAGGCGAGCGCAAGACCGACACCGATATAGATGATGCCGATGTTTTCGACTGTGTGATAGGCAAGTAACCGTTTGAGATCGTGCTGCATCAACGCGTACAGCACGCCCATCACCGCGGTGATGCCACCGATGGCGAGCACCAGCATGCTCCACCACCAGGCTGGCGGGCCAAGTAGGTCGAAAAGGATGCGCACCGTGCCGTAGACCGCGACCTTAGTCATGACGCCGCTCATGAGGGCGGAGACGTGGCTGGGCGCGGCCGGATGCGCGAGCGGCAGCCAGGCATGCAGCGGCACCACGCCTGCCTTCGAACCGGCGCCGAGGATGGTGAGCACGAGCACCAGAGCGGTTAGCACGGCGGATGGATGCGATAGCCTAATGGCCTCGAAAGCGTAGTTGCCGTCCGTCCCGGCGAGCAGGCCGAAGGCGAGCAGCAGCATCAGCGTGCCAAAGCTTGCCATCAACAGATAGACGTAGCCGGCACGCACGTTCTCGCTGACGCGATGATGTGCAATCACCAGCGCCCAGGATGTCAGCGACATGAATTCCCACGACACCAGAAAACTGAACGCGTCATCCGCCAAGATGACGAGGTTCATGCCCGCGAGATAGACCGGATAGAATGGAAGCACGCGCTGCGGTGAATGCTCGTGCCGCCCGTAGCCAAGCGCGAACAGACTGGCCGAGGCGCCGCCAAGATTGACGACGGTGAGAAAGAACGCGGCAAGCGCGTCGATGCGGAAATGCGCGCCAAGCCAGGGCAGGCCGAGAGGTAGTGTTATGCTGGCGTTGAGGGGCTGCTCGAACAAGCAGACCAGTGCAATCGTGCACAAGATCAGCGTTACGATCAGGCTTGTGCCATAGACGATACTTGTGCCGCGCGGCGATGCGCCGAGCGCGACCGCGATAGGGGCTAAGACCAACAGCACCGCCACGCCATAAAGTGCGAACACCACCATTATTTGATCCGCACTCCGCGGCCTCGGCCGCTGCTGCTCGTGCCTTCACCGATCAGCTCGATGCCGCTAGCGGCGAGCGCGTCGACCAGCTTCATCAGCGAGTCGACGTTGCCGCGCACGACGCCCTCGCTGGCTTCCATGCGCTGGATGGTGGGCAATGACAGGCCGGAACGTTGCGCAAGCTCGCGCTGATCGATCCCGAGCAGCGCCCTCGCCGCCCGCATCTGAGGCCCAGTGATCATGTAAAATAAATCAGGATAGACGTATTTGATCTACCTATTGATGTATAAATTGTCAACGGCAGAGATGCATGGGTAATGCTAAGAGTCTGGAACTACTGGCGTTTTTTGGCCTGCAGGCGCTGATCGAGCCGCCCCAGATCCACCACCATGCGCGCGTGCGTCCCCGAGCCGATTTCCTCGATTTCGTCGCGCGCGCTTACTTTGAATTCAATCCGCCGGCCGTCGACCTTCGTCACTTCGGCGACCGCGGTGACCTGATGGCCGGCCGGTGTCGCGGCGAGATGCTTGACGTTGACAACCGTGCCGACTGCGCTTTCGCCCGGGTCGAGATAATCGCGCACCGCGTTGAGCGCGGCGTTCTCCATAGCCGTTACCATCATGGGCGTGGCGAAGACTTGCGGTAGGGCCGCGTCCTTGAACTGATTGGCGAGGTGCGCCGGCATCACGCGCAGCGTGTAGGTTCCTTTCGCGCCCACTGGAATCGGTTTCATCTGTGACTCCCTACCGGCCGCACGTGAGTGATGGCCGGCGCCAATGCGACGAGGATGATGCCGCACAGCGCGACGGGCGCAAAGGCCGTGCTCGCGATATGGCTGAGATCCCAAGCGAGGCCACTGATGACTGGCGTGATCACCGCACAACTATAGCTGATGGTGAACATGGCGGCGGTGACGCGATGTACATCATCTGGCGCGCTCAACAGTGGCGGCAGCGCCAATATGAGAACGAGGATCGCGGCTGCGGCAAAGCCCTGCAAACTGGCTGCCACCACGATCCACACGCCGGAGCCGAACACGATGCCGCCAGTTGCGACCACGCAGACGAGCCCGCAGATCACATAGGGCCATGTTTTTCTCTCTAGTCGGCCGGCTATCGCCAGCAACACAAACGAGGCGGGCAATTGCCCGATATTGAGTCCGGACAAGGCCGCGCTGATCCATTCGCCTTGTCCTTTGCTGCGCAGATAGTCCGGCAAAAACGCATTGGTCGTGAAATAAGTCGCGTTGATAGTGCCAAGCAAAATCCCGAGTCGCCAGATCAATACGCTGTTCCAATCCGGCCACCAACGGCGGCGCGTCGGTAGTTCTGTTTCGCTTTTCAGCTTTGTCCCAGGGGCAAGAATCAAAACAAGGATTGCGATGATAGCGACAGGCATGGCCCAGAAAACGAAGGCACGTTGCCAGCTACCGACTAGCGGCAGGATCACCGGCAGCATCATTGCCACCGGTAAGGTTTCTCCGATGAGCAGTCCGTTGGTATAGACAGCTGTGGCAAAGCCAATGCGCCGAGGGAACCAGGCATGCACCGCAGGCGGCATGGTCACTTGCATGACGGCGATGCCTGCACCCATCGCGATTGTCATAGCATAGAGCCATGTCACGTCGGCAATTGCGCCGCGCAGCGCACCCCCGATTGCCGTCATGCCCAGTCCGACCACCAGCGCCGAGCGCACCCCGAGTCGGGCGATCAACAGTGATCCGGGCACCGCCGCAAATGCAAACAGCATCGAGGGCAGGCCGGTGAGGATGCCGATCTGGGTCGCGTTCAGTCGCAGATCATCATGAATGAGCGGGATCACCGGGGGCACCGCCAGGATGGTAAGCCGCAAGGCGATACCGGCCAGCCACAACAACAGTAAGTTCGTCAGGATGCGAGCCTGCGATGGTGCATCCTCGCGGTTCTGCATGTCGGTCCAGCTAATGAAAATAGCGAACTCTTCGAACGCGGAAATAACATAAACTGGAGACCTAATGCACTTCCCGTCAAATGATTTGCTCCTATAAGATTCCCTTGCCGGAAAGGGCCTTCTTTCATATCCACTCGGTCCGGATTCCGGAACGCTCGCGCGCTGTTGATGGCTTCAATGCCGACACTTCTGATTTTTAAAACCTCGAGAATGAAGCTTGGATGGGGGGCCGAGAGTCACTGTGCTAGTCAACCGCAGCCAATGATTGCGTGGTTTCCGCGGTCTCTGGCGGCGGAAATCATTGAATTTCACGATATAATTTGGCCCAACAGGGGAAGCCCGTCTGTTGAGCTATCCGTCGACCGGCCGATAGCGTAAAGCAGCGTCCGGCTGGGAACACCGCGAAATGACATCGCTGCCGAAATTGACACTGCGCCAGGTGCTGATCGTCTTGCACGATCTCGTCGCTACCGCCGCGGCGATCGTGCTGACATTTTTTGTCCGCTTCGAGGACAGGAGCCTGGACGAGCGCCTGCACGGCCTCGCGATTTTTGTCCCCGTTTTGCTGGCATACGCGGCGGTGGTCTATTTCGTGTTCGGCTTGCACCGCAACAAGTGGCGCTTCACCTCCGTTCCCGATCTTTACGACATTTTCCGCGCCGCCACCGTGTTGGCGGTGTCACTGCTCGCACTCGACTATGTGCTGCTGGCGCCGAACTTCTACGGCACGTTCTTTTTCGGCAAGATCACAATCCTCCTCTACTGGCTGCTGCAGATGTTCTTCCTCGGCGGCTTGCGCATCGCCTATCGCTATTTCCACTACGCGCGCACGCTGAAACGCGCCCGAGTCGCCGATGCAACACCAACGCTAGTGCTCGGCCGTGCGGCAGATGCTGAAGTTCTGCTGCGAGCGATCGAAAGCGGCGCGGTGAAGAAGATCTGGCCGCTCGGCGTGCTGTCGCCGTCGACAGCCGATCGCGGGCAGTCGATCCGCAACATCCCAGTGCTGGGTGACATTGATGACCTCGAGCGCGTGGTGGACGATTTTCACAAGCAGGGCACGCAGGTGATGCGCCTGGTGCTGGCGCCATCGGCGTTGTCCCCGGAAGCGCGTCCGGAGTCGATCTTGATTCGTGCACGCCGCCTGGGTCTGCACATGAGCCAGTTGCCGTCACTAGAGGCGGGCGGGCCGGTGGCGCAACTCCAGCCTGTGGCGGTCGAAGACCTGCTGTTGCGGCCGAGCGTCAAGATCGACTACCGCCGGCTTGAAAGATTCGTTGGCGGAAAATCAATCGTCGTCACTGGGGGCGGCGGTTCCATCGGCTCGGAAATCTGCGATCGCCTGGTAACTTTCGGCGCCGCCCGTTTGCTGGTGATCGAGAACTCAGAGCCTGCGTTGCACGCCGTGATCGAGGCGTTGAAGGAAAAGGAGAGCACGGCCGAAATCTCCGGCCGCATCGCTGATATCCGCGACCGCGCCCGAATTATGAACCTGATCGCGCAATTCAAGCCCGATATCGTCTTCCACGCCGCCGCGCTCAAGCATGTGCCGCTGCTCGAATGCGACTGGGACGAAGGCATCAAGACTAACGTGTTCGGCTCGATCAATGTCGCGGATGCGGCGGCGGCGGCCGGTTGCGCCGCGCTGGTGATGATCTCCACCGACAAGGCGATCGAGCCCGTCTCGGTGTTAGGAGCCACCAAGCGGTTGGCCGAAATGTATTGCGAGGCGCTGAGCAAGGATCTGATGCGCCGCTCTGGCGGAAGAAGCTTTACGCGCATGATTTCGGTACGCTTCGGCAACGTGCTCGCCTCGAACGGCTCGGTGGTGCCGAAGTTCAAGGCCCAGATTGAAGCGGGCGGTCCAGTTACCGTTACGCACCCGGACATGGTTCGGTATTTCATGACCATCCTCGAAGCCTGCGATCTGGTCATCACGGCGGCGACCCACGCGCTCGGGCCGGAGAGCGGCGACGTTTCGGTCTACGTGCTCAACATGGGGCAGCCCGTGAAGATCATCGACCTTGCCGAGCGCATCATCCGGCTGAGCGGGCTCGAGCCCGGGCGGGATATCCAAATCACTTTCACCGGCATTCGCCCCGGCGAGCGTCTGCATGAGATCTTGTTCGCCCGCGAGGAAGAGACCAGCGAGATCGGCATTCCCGGTATTGTCGCCACCAAGCCAGTACAGCCTTCGCTAGAAGCGATCCGCGCCTGGGTGGCGCTGCTGGAGCAGGGCCTGGCGCGCAACGAGCGGGCGGTCATCTACAATGTACTGCGCGACGCGGTGCCCGAATTCCGCGGTGAGGCGGCCTAGGGGCGGATTATGGATCTTGCGGCATTTTTCGAGGCCGAGTTTGCCGAGCATCACGATACGGCGCGGCGCACCGAGACCGCATTGGCAGGAGCCTTTGCCGATCTAGTGGCGACTTGCGCTAAGGCAATCCGTGGCGGCGGCAAGCTGTTGTTCTTTGGAAACGGCGGCAGCGCCGCCGATGCCCAGCATCTCGCGACCGAACTGACCATCCGGTACGTAACCGACCGTGCCGCCATTGCCGCGATCGCTTTGACCACCGACACGTCCGCACTTACCGCCGCCGGCAACGACCTCGGCTTCGAGCGCATCTTCGCGCGCCAGATCGAGGCTTTGGGTCGGCCTGGCGATATCGCTATCGCCATCTCGACCTCCGGCAGAAGCCCGAACATTATTGCCGCCTTGAAGCAGGCGAAGGCCATGCAACTCATCACGGCGGCGCTTGGCGGGAAGGGCGGCGGCGCCCTGGTGGGACTGGCCGATCATTTGCTGGTGGTGCCGTCAGATGTTACGGCCCGCATCCAGGAAATGCATATTACCTTGGGTCAAATGCTCTGCGGCGCTTTGGAAATCGAGTTAGGGTTTGCCAAGCCGGCCAGATAGCCGGGTGTGCCCGGCCTTGGTGTCGGCACAACGTGTCGGCACAAGGGGCACATCGATGACAGCGGCAGCGCTTCCCAGACGGCGCAGGTCTGGTTCGGCTTGGCTAACCGGCCCCGCGGGCAAGCAGGGCGCATCTGGTGCTAACGCGTAACGAGATATCTGCCGTCACCAGCGCTCGGTCCGCCGAATGCATCGGCCCGAAAACGTTGGCCAGCCCGTTACAGGCCTAAACTTAAATCTAAACGGAGCATGCTGCTCGCCATTGGCGGTGGTACTCCGCTGTTGTCGCAGCCGAGGAATTGATCTTCCTCAACGGCCTGAAGCGCCGATACGCGATACTTCTTGCGCTGGAGGATAACATGTACGCGCCGGCCGGAGTGAAGGTTAGCAAGGAATTTCCGATCTTGGACACAATGAAAGCCTGGGTGCTCGGCAATCCCGGCGAGCTCACGCTCAAGAATAAGCCGGTGCCGGTACCAAAGCGCGCGGAGGTGCTGGTGCGCATCGACGCCGCCGCGATTTGCGCGACCGATCTGGAGGTCATCTACCAGGGCCCGCCGGGCATGATCGAAGGCGAGCTGCCCTTCAATAAGAACTTCACGCCCGGCCACGAGTACATGGGCACGGTCGTCGCACTTGGCCCTGGCGTTGACGAGTACAGGATCGGTCAGCGGGTAGCGGTCGAAATCCACGCCGGCTGCGGCCAATGCAAGCGTTGCCGCGAGGGGATGTACACCTCGTGCCACAACTACGGTCTCAATTACGGCGACGTCGACAAGGGCCACCGCGCCAACGGCTTCACCACCGACGGCGCCTTCTGCGAATATCAAGTCAACAACATTAATACGCTGGTCGCGATTCCCGACGATATGTCTGACGAGGAGGGCTCACTGGTCGTCACGGCCGGAACGGCGATGTATGCGCTGACCGAGCTTGGCGGGCTGGTCGCGGGCGAAAGCGTGGTCGTCAGCGGCGCCGGTCCGATCGGGCTGATGGTGGTCGCGGTGGCGAAAGCTCTCGGCGCGCAGCCGGTGATCCTGACCGAGGTGCGCGACAACCGGCTCAAGATCGCGCGCGAGCTTGGCGCCGACGCAGTCGTCAACATCAGCAAGGTGCCCGACGTGGTTGCTGCTGTGAAGGAACTCAACGGTGGCAAGGGCGTCGACTATGTAGTCGAATGCTCAGCCGCCAGCAAAGCTGTCAACGACGCCGTGCACATGGTCAATCGCGGCGGCAAGGTGTGCCTCGCCGCTTTTGCGCACGAGCCGGTCATGGTGGACGTTGCGCACATCGTCACTAACAACATCTACGTCTACGGTATCCGCGGCGAGGGTAGAAGCGCGGTGCATCGCGCCGAGGCGTTCATGCGTCAGAAACGGTTCGACGCTACCAAGATCCACACCCATACGTTTGCGCTCAGCGACCTGCCGACCGCGATCCGCTACGCTAAGGATCGCATCGACGACGCCATCAAGGTGGTGGTGAAACCGCGGATGAACACCGCTCACAAAGCAGCGGCGGAATAGGCTTTAATTTCGGCAGACTTTTCGCTCGCGGAACCATCTGCGGACGGCTCGTTATTTTGCGCCGATGAGTCGTGAAAGCGGAAACGGCACGCCGAGGACGTGGTGCGAGCGGGTCAATGATACGAGGACCAAGTGTCAGCACCTCCGACGAGAGCTTCGCCGAGCGGTCCGCCCATTGGACGCCGGTGCATGGCACAGGCTCTGGCGAAGCGAAGCAAATGAAGCCGGCGAAAACCGTTGCTCCGCCGCGGAGTATCAGAATTTCATCTTCAGCAGCTTCTCGGCGTTGCCACAGAGGATTTTGCGCTCATCTGCGGGCGCAACACCGAGGCCCTCGACCGTCTTGATGGTGGGCGCGATAGGCCCCAGCGGAGTGTCGGTCGCGTAGACCACGTGGTCGGCGCCGAAAAATTCATAGCCGCAGCGCGTTGCAGGTACGCCGCCGCCGAACATGGCGGTATCAGCATAGAACTCGTGCAGGTAGTCCATATGCGGCCGCTTTAGCGACGATAGGATATTTGAATAATCCTCATCGGAGGTGCGCTGGCCAAGCACCTTCAGGCCAGCGCCAACACGACCGTCGTAATAGGGGATCATACCTCCGAGATGGTGGGTGATGATCTTGAGCTTAGGATAGCGATCGAATAGGCCGTTGAACACCATGCGCACCATGGCGACGGAGGTTTCATAAGGCCAGTGGAAGCACCACCACATCTCGAAGCGTGATTTTTTCTCGGTCGGATAATCGGGCATCGCTGCGGTGCCGACCGGATGCAGCCAGATCGGCAGGTCGAGCTCGGCCATGGCGGCAAAGATTGGCTCGAACTTTGGCTGGTCGAGCGGCTCTCCAGCGACATTGGTGTAGATCAGCACGCCGCGCGCGCCGAGGTCCTTGACGGCGCGGCGAGCTTCCGCCACCGAGCCTTCCACGTCGGTCAGGCAAAGCGCCGCGGCGAAGGCCGGAAAACGCTGTGGATATTTGCGGCACAGTTCCGCCATCGAGTCGTTGGCGATGCGCGCGAGCTGCAACCCGACTTCGGGCGTAGCGATGTCCTCGATCGCCGGATTGGGCAGCGAGATGATCTCGCGATAATCGCCGAACTCATCCATCTCCTTGAAACGGGCATCGAGATCGAACAGCTTGGTGACGCCGCGCAGGCGCTTACCGATGTTTTCGAGCTTCGGCGCCACGCGCGTCATTTCCTGGAAGTAGCTGTTTGGAAAGATGTGGCAGTAGATGTCGACGATCGTGCTCATGATCTTGCTCCCGAGTCTTTTGGCACTAGCAGCAGATGCCGTTGCAACGGCAGTGCCTGCCAGCCGAACCGCTCGGCGATCAGGCCCCAAAGGCCTTTCGGCGCCCACAGCATCACCACTATGGCGACTGCGCCCATCATCAACATATAAAAGCTACCGAGATCGGCCAGCGCCTGCCGCAGCACGAAGAACACGATAGTGCCGATGATCGGCCCTTCTATGCGGCCGATGCCGCCGATCACCGTGATGAAGATAACGAAAGCTGTCCAGTCGTTCACGCTGAAAGCGGTTTCCGGAGAGATGCGCAGTTTCGTGAGAAAAATTAGAGCGCCGATCATCGTTGTGCCGAAGGCGGTCAGCACGTAGACGACAAACTTGATGCGCCATACGTCGATGCCGTTGCTCTGCGCCGCCAGTTCGTTGTCGCGGATGGCGGTTAGCGCCAATCCGTGGCGCGAGCGCAATAGCGCGACCATAGCGGCGAGCACGAGGACGGTGAGTGCCAGCGCCAGCCAATAGATCTCGAATTCGCGCATCTGCCGGCTCGCCGCCATGGCGATCACAGCACCAGCGGGCAGACTGATGCCAGAGCCGCCGCCGAGGACGGAGACCTGTGAGGCCAGCAGGCGGAAAACCTCTGCCACCACCCAAGTGCCGATGGCGAAGTAGGCGCCGCGCAGGCGGAAGACCAACGCAGCCACCGGAATGGCGACCAGGGCGCCGACCGGCCCGGCAATGAAGATCGCTGCGACCGGATGCACATCGAGCAGGACGACAAGCGCAAACAAGAAATAGCCGCCGAGACCGACGAAAGCCTGTTGGCCGACTGAGACTAATCCGGCGTAACCGGCGAGGAGATTCCACAGGCTGGCTAGCGCCACGAAGGTGAAGATCTCGGCCAAGAGGCGTAGCGTGGAGCGCTCTGCCCAGAACGGTGCCAGCGCCAAGACGACCAAGGCCACGGCGATCAGCGCAACGCCGATCTGGCTCGAACGCGTTGCGTGCTGGACTCGGCTCATCCTGACACCTTCGGGAACAGCCCCTGCGGGCGCACGGCCAGAATGGCGAGGAACACGATGTGGCCAGCGAGCAGTTGCCAGCCCGGATCGATCTGCGCGCCGATCGCCTGCGACACCCCGAGGATAATGCCGCCAGCAAGCGTGCCCCACATGTTGCCGAGTCCACCGATGATCACCGCTTCGAAGCCGAAGATCAGCCGCGCCGGGCCGATGGCCGGATCGAAATTGGCGCGCACCGCGAGGAAAACGCCGGCGATCGCGATCACGGCGAGCGATAGTGCCATGGCCATGGCGAAGACGTGCCGCGTATCGAGGCCCATCAGTTGCGCCACCGCCTGATCGTCGGAAGTGGCGCGGAAGGCGCGACCGAGCGGCGTGCGGTAGAATAGGCTCTGCAGAGCGGCGATCACGATTACTGCGACGGCGAACTGGATGAACGGCAACACACCGATCCAGAGCCCTTCCGCTACCTGGAATGTCTGAATCTCTATCGCGCCCGCCTGCAGGCGGCGGCTGTCGGCGGTGAACAATTCCAGCAAGCCGTTCTGGATGATAACGGATAGTCCGAACGTGACCAGAAGGGGCGGTAGCAGGTCGTCGCCCAGCGTGCGATTAAGTAGGCCGCGCTGCAGCGCGTAGCCGATCGCCGCCATGATGGGCGTGACAAGGATGAGCGATGTGAGCGGATCGATACCGAGCGCCTGCCGCACCATCAGCGCCACATAGGCGGCAAGCACGATGAGGTCGCCGTGCGCGATGTTGACAAGGCGCATTACGCCGAAGATCAGCGACAATCCGGCGGCGAACATGGCGTAAAGTCCGCCGATCAGCACACCCTGGATGATGACGTTGCCCCACTGCATCGCGGTCACACTCCGAAGTAAGCGGCGGATATGGACTCGCGTGTGAGCTCTCCGGCCTGGCCTTGCAGTGCGATACGGCCTTCCTGCAAGCAGTAGACCTGGCGCGCAGCTTTGAGCGCTTGCGCAATATCCTGCTCGACGACGATCAGCGACAGGCCCTCAGCGACGATCGCCGGCAAGCGTGCATAGATGTCGCGCACCACGATCGGCGCGAGCCCGAGGCTGATCTCGTCGCATAGGAGCAGACGCGGATTCGACATCAGCGCGCGGGCGATCGCCGCCATTTGTTGCTGACCCCCAGAGAGGGCGGGGGCAGGCAGGCGGCGCCGCTCGGCCAGCACCGGGAACAACTCGTAGACGCGCTTGAGCGTCCACGGGCCCGGCCGCCGCGACTGGCCGCCGATTAGCAGGTTCTCCTCGACAGTTAATGAGGGAAACAGACGCCGCCCTTCCGGCACCAGCGCGATGCCGCGCTTGACCACGTCGAAAGCCGCAGCGGCACTGATCCTCGCGCCGTCGAACAAGATATCGCCGCGGCCGAGCGGCATCAGGCCGGCAATGCTTTTCAAGAGCGTACTCTTGCCGGCACCGTTGGCGCCGATCACGGTGACCACTTCACCGGCGTTGACACACAACAATACGCCGAACAGCGCCTGGAAGTCGCCGTAGAAGACGTCGATGCCGCGCACCTCGAGCAGGGGATCAGACATCGGCTTCGATTCCCATGTAGATTTCCGCGACCTGCGGACTATGAATCACGGTGCGCGGATCGCCGTCGGCGATGAACTTGCCGCCGTGCAGCACCAAGAGACGATCGACTGCGGCGAGCAACGCATGCACCACATGCTCGATCCATATGATCGATACCCCACGGACGCGCACGTTCCTGATCAGCACGAGCAGCGCAGCGCATTCGTGATCGGTCAGTCCGCCGGCGACCTCGTCAAGGAGCAAGACGCGCGGCTTCGTCGCCAAGGCACGCGCGAGCTCCAGCCGCTTGCGGTCGAGCAGAGTCAGGCCGCCCGCGCGCTTGTTGGCCTTTTCGGCGAGCCCGCAGCGCTCGAGCAGCTCGCCGCAGCGGTCATAGACTGCGGCCTCGCGCTCGCCGACGCCAAAGGCAGCGGCTACCACTACATTCTCGAACACGGTCATGCCGGAGAACGGCTGCGGGATCTGGAACGAGCGGGCGATGCCCTTGCGGCACCGCCGCTCGGGCGGCAGGCGGGTGATGTCCTTGCCGGCAAAGAGCACGCTGCCGTCGTCGGCCGCCACCGTACCGGTGGCGATGCCGAACAACGTGGTCTTACCAGCGCCGTTCGGACCGATGATGCCGAGCGCCTCGCCCTCGGCGAGCGCGAGGCTGACATTGTCGGCCACGACTACGGCCCCGAACCGCTTCGAAATGTTTTCTAGCGCGAGCAGTGGGGCCATGGGGCGATTGCGTCAGCTGATCGGCTGCAGCTTGCCTCCGAGCGGGATTTCCGGCGCCGTCTTGTTCTCGGCGATCACCAGATCGAACTTGCCGTTCTTGAGCTGCCATTGCCCAGCAACCAGCGGTGTCTTGGTGACGTTCTTCACCGGCGCGCCAGTCCACTGAATGTGGCCGACCATCGAGTTGTAGTTGGTCGCGACGATCGCATCGAGGATCGAGTTCGGATCGTTGAGGCTCTTGGCGCGCTTGAGCACGTCGATCGCCACCTCGAACAGCGCATGCTGGAATCCAATCGGCTGGGTCCAGGGCCGGTTCGAGGTCTTGATCCAGTCGTCGGTGAGTTGGTGCGCACTCTGTCCGGTGAGGCCGGACTTGAACGGATGATGCGGCGTCCACCAGATCTCGCTGGTGAGCCCGTTGCCGCGCTCGCCCAGCGAGTCGATCACCGAAGGGAACAAGAGCGCCTTGCCAATCGTAACGATCTTCGGCTTGAAGCCTTGCTGCGCCGCTTGCGACCAGAAGGTGGCGAAGTCGGGCGGGATCATGTTGCCGGTGACGATCTCAGCGCCGGCCGCCTTGAACGCGGAAATTTGCGAAGTAAAGTCGTTGTTCATCAGCTGGTACCGGCCGGGGTCATGTAGCTTGTAGCCGGCCGAGGCGAGCGCGGGCGGCAGGCCGAGCTTGGGATCGCCCCAGGCGTTGCCGTCGGCGTCGTTGGGGAAGAGGCCGCCGACTACCTTGTTGGTCGGCAGTTCATCCCATAGCGCGAGGAACGCGGCGATCACGTCCTCGAGGCCCCAGAAGAAGTGATAGGTCCAGGTGAAGCCCTTCTTTGGGTCGCCCTTGCGGCCGAAAAAATAGGGCTGCCACGGACAGTTGGTTGTAATGCACGGCACCTCGTTGACTTCGGCCTGGTCCGACACCGGGTTGGTAGTGTCGGGCGTGGCCGAGGCAACGATGAGGTTAACCTTGTCGCCCAGGATCAATTCGGAAGCGACTTCGGAGGCACGGCTCGCGTTCGACTGGCTATCCTTTGAGATGATTTCTACCTGATAGGTCTTGCCGCCGCTCTGCAGACCCTTGCTCAGGATGCCACGCACTTGGCTGAGGATGAAATTGTCGGCTTCGCCGAAGCCGGCGAGCGGGCCGGTCTTCGGGCTGACGTGACCGATCTTGATGACGCTCGACTGTGCATTGGTAGGCAGCACACGTAGCACGGCGGGCGCGGCCAGCGCGCCGAGACCGGTCTTGACCAATGCACGGCGTGAAATCCGATGATTGTACGTCATTTTTTCCTCACTTGGCGCCTCTTTACGCGTCCTGGGCGCGCGCGTTCTTGAGATGTTGCAAAACTTTCTGACGTAACGCCTGCTGCTGCTCGGGGCTCCATTTGCGGAAGCCCTCTCCCGATTTGAAGCCGAGCTTGCCGTCCTTCACCAGCTTTTCCAAATAGGGCGACGGTCCCGGCCGACCGTCGATGTCGGGCAGCACAGTTTGGTGGATCGCCAGCGTCAGGTCGGTGCCGACCATATCGGCATTTTCTAACGGTCCCAGCACCGCTAGCCTGCGACCGAACGCCGACTTGATCACGTTGTCGACCGTCTCGGCGTCGCAAATACCGTTTTCCACCAGTGAAATTGCTTCGCGCCACAAGGCATGTTGAAGGCGGTTACCGATGAAGCCGGGCACGTCCTTCCTCACATGCGCCGGCTTCTTGCCGGCGGCGGCATGCAGCTTAATGGTGAAGTCGACTACCTGCGGCGAAGTCCATTGCGTCTCGATCACCTCAACCAACGGCACGAGAAAGGGCGGGTTCCACCAGTGGGTGCCGAGCGCGCGCTCGCGGCGCTTGAGGCCCTCCATAATCTTCGTGATCGGAATCACCGAGGTGTTGCTGGAGAGGATCGTGTCGGGGCGGACGTGCTGCTCGATCTCGGCGAACAGGGTCTGTTTGAGCGGCAGGTTTTCCAGCACCGCCTCGACCACATAGTCCGCATCGCGTACCGAGGCGGCGAGCTCTGCGACTGGCGTGATCCGCTCGGCAGCCTTCCGGTCGTCGCCTAGGTCATTCAGATTGGTGAGGATGCGCGCCTTGGCGCTGTCGAGCGTGGCCTGGACGGAATCGTAGATCGTCACGTCATGGCCGGCGAGCGCGAACACCTGAGCGATGCCATGGCCCATGAGGCCGGCGCCGATCACCGCGATGCGCGCCTTTGCCATACCTTAGCCTGCAGTATAGCCGCCGTCGGCATAGAGGATGTGGCCGGTGTAGAAATCCGAGGCCTTGGAGGCGAGGAACAGGAGCGGTCCGGCAAGGTCTTCCGGTTCACCCAGGCGTCCCTTCGGCACGCGTGCGAGGAAGCCCTTGCGCACGCTCTGCGCCCGCTCGGTTTCCTCGTACATCCAGGCGGTGAGCGGCGAGCGGAAGACGGTCGGCCCGAGCGCGTTCACAGTGATGCCGGTCTCGCCCCATTCGCAACCGAGCGCCTTTGTGATTCCATCGACCGCGGACTTGGAGGCGCAGTAGGCCGAATAGCCGGCCGGATGCCCGAGCAGGCCGCGCGCGGAGGAGGTCAAGATCACCTTTCCGCCCTGGCCCTGCTTGAGCATCTGCTTGCCGGCGGCGCGTGCCATCAGCCAGGACTGCGTGACGTTGGCGTCCATCACGTCGAGGAAGTCCTGCGGCTTCATGTCAACGATCCTGGCTACTTTGTTGAGCCCAGATGCGACCACAAGAATGTCGACGCGTCCGAACCTGTCGAGCGCTGCCTTGACGATTTTCTCGCAGTTCTCCTCCGAGTTCGGGCGCAGCGCGATCACCTCAGTCTTGCCGCCAAGCTGATTGCATTCCGCGGCGACCTTCTTCAGCTCGTTCTCCTTGCTTGCCGCTAACACAACATTGGCGCCGGCACTGGCCAAGGTCTTCGCCGCCAGAGCGCCAAAGGCGCCCGATGCACCGGTGATGATGGCGGTTTTGCCTTTGACGTCGAACAGCGACAGCGGGTTTTTCAGAAAGGCATCGGACACTGTTTCCTCCGTCTTTTCACCTTTCCCCGCGGGGGGAGAAGTCGGCGTGCGCTGCGCCCCGTCGAGGGGCTTTCCCAGCTCAGGCATTTCGCAACGCCCCGTGACCCCGATCTTCTCCCTGCAAACGGGAAAGTGAGAGTCATTTCGGCGTGGCCACCGCCACCAGAATGGTGCACATGTCGGTGCCACGGTTGATGATCTCGCGGTTCTCGTTCGGTGCGATGAAGACGGTGTCGCCCGGCTTCGCCACCTGCTCCTTGCCGCCGGCGATCACCGTGAGCTCGCCCTTGAGTACGTGGTAGATCTTCTCCGGCGGCGAGGCATCCGGCCCGGCGCCGCCGCCGGGTTGGAAGTGCGAGATGCCGAAGATCAGCGCCTTTGAGCCGCCCATCTCCGCGCCGTAGATGCGCAGAGACTCAGATTTGCGATGGTTCGGTGCTTCATAATGCTTCGCCTCGTTGAGTTTGCGGACGATCATCAGAATTTCCTCCCGCGCTCGATGCGATATTTGCCTTCTGGGTCGATGATGGCGACCAGACGCACAATGCAGCCGTCGCCGCGTTCCCAGTTCCAGGGAAAATAGGCGAAGGTGCAGCGTCGCCCTGTGACCTTGTCGATGTCGCCGCCGATGTTCTCGATGCCGAGTATGCCGTTGTTGAATAGCATGCGGTGTACCGGTTCCCATTCTGGGAAATCGTCCTTCCAGTCGTGCCCGCCCGACCATTCGCGATATTCGTCGGCGAGGTGCGGGTGCAGCGGGCCGTTGCGCTGCGGGCCGATTGCGGTTGCGAGCGGATGGTCGTTGGCTTGCGTGTCGTGGCCGACTACCTTGACCTTCTTCTTGACGAACCATTCGCCGGCGGACGGAACAAAGCCGGGCGCGCGGCAGAAATAATCCTCGCTGTCCTCGTAGAACTTATGCCAACCGGTATTGACAATGACTACGTCGCGTGGGCGCACGATCTTGCCGCAGGCTTTTTCGAGATCATCGCCGGTTATAGGCTCCCACTTGTTCTTCGGGATGGACACTACAATGCCGGTGCCGAAGAAATGCGGCAGCGGGACCTCGTCGATGAAGGGCGTGCCCTGCACGACGTGCGCCGGCGCGTCTATATGTGTGGTGTTGTGCATCGAGGTGGTGATGCGCTGCGACAGTACGCCCGACTTGGCCATGTAGTGGATGCGCTCGATCTTGACGTCCTCGAAATAGGGCCAGTTCGGGGACTGATATCCGAAGCGATGGGACAGGTTGTAGAACTCCAGCCCCATGCTGTTCTTTAGGTTCTCCTCAAACATTACGCCGCGAATTCTCTTGGCCACGGCTACCTCCCTTTTGCGTTTCTAGGTTTGCGTTGTGTTGCCGCCGTCAGGCGGCGGAATTCATGTGTGTCTCCATGGCGCGCTTGGTGGCGAGGAGGCGTTCGGCGATCAGCGCCTGCCGGTCGAGGAAGCGCTGCGTTGGCACCGGCACCGAAATGGCGACGGCATTGCCGAGTGGGTCCTGCATGGCAACGCCTACCGCGCAGATGCCGAGCGTGTGTTCCTCACGGTCGAAAGCTGCGCCCTGCCGGCGCGCAGCCTTCAGGTCGGCGAGCAACGCGTCGATGCGGGTGAGCGTCTTCGCCGTGCGTGGCTCGTAGGAGCGGCCGATCAGCGCCTCGACGCCGGCATCGCTCAATTGAGCCAGATAGGCCTTGCCGTTGGCGGTGCAGTACAGCGGGAAAGTCTCGCCCACCGCTGACACCGTGCGCAGCCGCTGCGGGCCGATCACCTGGTCGATGAACACCAGATGATCCTTCTTTACCGTCGAAAGGTCGACAGTCTCGTGCAGTTCTTCCGACAGGCGTTCGAGGTAAGGTCGCGCCATCGCGATGAAATCACTGCGTACCGAGGCGGCGAGCCGTGTGATTGTGGGGCCGAGCCGCACGCGGCCGTTAGGGGTTGCCGCAATCACCAACTTCTCGGTTTCCAGCGCGGCGACGATGCGCTGCACCGTCGAGCGCGCCAGTTGAACGCGCTGCGCGATTTGCCCGAGACTTAGGCCTATGTTCTCGTCTTCCAGCGCGCGCAGGATAGTGGCGGCGCGCGCGATAACTTGCACCTGGCTCTTGTCGTTGGTGACGTGGCGGTTCATCGGTGAGCACTCGTATTGACGCGGCGCGACCGCCTTGCATGCTGGTACACGTTAGCCCAAAATGCGGTACAGGCAACAACGAAAAACGATCTAGGCATCTAGGGACACGCCATGGTCAAGAAGATCGCACTCGAAGAGCATTTCCTCGATCCCGCCACCGAGCCCTACTGGCATCCGACCATGGTGGACGTCGCGCCACCGAAAAAGGCGCAGCTGCATGGGACGCTTACCGATTTCGGCGAACAGAGGCTGGCGATGATGGACAAGACCGGCATCGCGCGCGCCGTGCTGGCGGTCGCTGGTCCGGGCGTGCAGGCGGAGCGCGATACCGCAAAAGCGGTAAAGGCGGCGCGCGCGTCGAACGATTTCCTGGCCGAGGAAGTACACAAGCGGCCGGATCGCTATTCCGGCTTCGCCCATCTTGCCATGCAGGATGCTAAGGCCGCTGCGGACGAGCTTGAGCGCTGCGTGCGAGAGCTCAAATTCTGCGGCGCGATGATCAACGGCCATACCAACGGCAAATATCTCGACGACCGCCCTTACGATGTTTTCTGGGAGCGCGCAGCCGCGTTAGGCACGGTCATCTATCTGCATCCCGCCGACCCGGTGGCGCCGCTGCCGGCAATTGCTGGCTACAACGTGCTGGCGCGGCCGATGTGGGGCTGGGGCGTGGAGACCGGCTCCCATGCACTGCGCATCGTCTGCGGCGGCGTTTTCCATCGCTACCCGAAGGCCAAGCTGGTGCTCGGCCATCTCGGCGAGACGCTGCCGTTTCAGCTCTGGCGCTTCGACAGCCGCTCGGCGCCCTACGGCTGGAATTTGCCGAAGCCGCCGTCGCAATACCTGAAGGAGAATATCTGGGTGACAACCTCCGGCATGTATGACCTACCGCCGATGCGCTGTTCGCTTGACGCACTCGGGCGCGATCATGTGATGTTCTCCGCCGACTACCCGTTCGACTGGCCGGGCTGCGAGTTCATCGACGAAGTGGCGCTCGACGAGGGAGTGCGCACCGATGTCGCCTATAACAACGCGACGAAACTCCTCGGGCTCTGAATTATTTCGCCGTCAGCATGCGCACCGGCTTGCCGTCGAGCCAGGCGCGGATGTCCTCGACCACGCCGCTATAGAAGGTGCGGTAATTCTCCTCGCTGACATAGCCGAGGTGCGGCGTGAGCACGACATTGTCCATCTTGCGGAACGGATGATCGGTCGGTAGCGGCTCGATGTCGAACACGTCGAGGCCGGCGCCGGCGATCGACTTAGAATTGAGCGCCGCGATCAGCGCCTTCTCCTCGACGATCGGACCGCGCGAGGTATTGATCAGATAGGCGGTCTTCTTCATCAGGCCGAGATCTTTCGCCCTGACCAAGCCGCGCGTGCGGTCGCTAAGCACCACGTGGATGCTTATGACGTCGGCATTGCGGAATAGGTCCTCCTTGGAGACGTACTCAGTGCCGCTTTCCTTAGCCTTTTCCGGCGTCAGGTTCTGGCTCCAAGCGATGACTTTCATGCCCAGTGACTTGGCGACGCCTGCGACGCGCTGGCCCAGCTTGCCAAGCCCAAGGACGCCGAGCGTCTTGCCGTCCAAGTCATGACCGACGGTCACCTGCCAGGGCGCGCCGGCCTTCATGCGCGCATTCTCGAAGCCGATATGGCGGGTGAGCTCGAGCATCAGACCGACCGCGATGGCGGCGGTCGGGTTGCCGAAGCCGGCGGTACCGCAAACCGTGACGCCGAACTCGGCACAGGCTTTCAGGTCGATGGAGTTGTTGCGGGCGCCGGTAGTGATTAGGAGCTTCAGGTCCGGCAGGCCCTCGATGACCTTGCGGTTGAAGGGGGTGCGCTCGCGCATCATGTTGACGATGGCGAAGCCCTGCAGCGTCTTGATGACGGCGTTGTCGTCACCGAGTGGGGCATTGAACACCTTCACCTGGACGTCTTTGGCGATTGCCGACCAGTCGGCGAATTTCAGCGCGACGTTTTGGTAATCGTCGAGAATAGCGGCCCTTACCATGCGCACGAGCTCCTTGGTCGCAGCCTGCAAAGTTCCGGGGGCGCCAATTTAGAGCCGGTTGGTCGAAAAGATAGGGGCTATCCGGCCGGGGCAGGCCGTGCTTGACGCGATACCGCGGGCTAGGTCGCGCCAGAAGGCGATCAAGGCCGCCTTGAACGTGGCGAATGGAGCAAGCGACGAACCGGAGATGACCGCAATCGCGCGTCCCACGAACCAACTCTCCACCATGCCCGCGCGACTGTTAGTCGGCCGCAACAGCGACTTGGCTCACATAAGCGAGGCGTGTACTCATAAACGCGAGCGGTGGCCAGATGTCCGCTTCCGCGATGAAGCAGACGCCGGTCGATAGAAAGCCTCACTGACCTCGGTCGAAAATGACCCGAAGCGGACTTAGCCCGAGCCTTTCTAAGTGCTATGTTTGATCTACCTGTACGTTGTGCCGAGGGCGGCCATGCGGCGACGGGAATTTATCAGCCTTATCGGTGGTGTTGCGGCAATGTGGCCGCTTGCCGCACGTGCGCAGCGGACCCCGTTGCCGGTTATCGGGTTTCTCAACAGCGTCTCCCCTCAGCCATTTGCGAACTACGTCGCGGGCTTTCGCGCGGGTTTGAAAGAGACTGGTTACATCGACGGCCAGAACGTCGCTATCGAGTTTCGCTGGGCCGAGGGCCATTACGACCGGCTGCCGGGAATGGCGGCCGATCTGGTGCGCCGCCAAGTTGCGGTGCTCGTCTCGACCGGGGGCGCACCGAGCGTCGTGGCCGCCAAGGCGGCCACTTCAACCATTCCGATTGTCTTTACTATTGCGGTTGACCCGGTCCAGCTCGGCCTCGTCGCCAGCCTCAGCCGTCCCGGGGGCAACATTACGGGCGTGAATTTTTTGACCGCTGCGCTGGAGGGCAAGCGGCTTGGCCTGCTGCGTGCGCTGCTTCCGGGAATCCAGTTGATCGCTGTACTCCTCAATCCGAACCGTCCGGATCACGCCGACCAGACACGGCAAGTTCAAGAAGCAGCGGCCACCAACAGCCAGCAAACACATATATTGCTTGCGGGCAACGAGAGTGAGATCGATGCCGCGTTTGCAACAGCAGTGCAGTTGCACGCCGGAGCGATGCTGATCGCCACCGATCAGTTCTTCAACAGTCAACGCGACAAAATCATTGCTCTGGCGGCGCGGCACGCTATCCCGGCCATCTACGAGCAGCGCGAATACGCACAAGCGGGTGGTCTGATGAGCTACGGCACCAATTACCGCGATGGCTATCGCCAAGTCGGTGTCTACGCCGGGAGGATTCTCAAGGGCGAGAAACCCGGAGACTTGCCGGTGGTACAGTCGACCAAATTTGAGTTCGTCATCAACCTCAAGACCGCCAAGGCGCTCGGCCTCGAGGTGCCCCCGAATCTGTCCGCCGAGGCGGACGAGATCATCGAGTAAGAACAACTCGTAATGTTCCTTCTGGGCGCGTTATTTCGCTGCCCCGTTGCAATTAGGTCGCTTCCGGGACAGAGCAGACATTCAGCCAGCCAGATTTATGAGTGCATGCCCTAGATCACGCGCAAAACTCCTTAAAAATACTGGGCGTGATGGTTGTCGCGGTGGCTAAATTTGGAGTCAGCCTTTCCAAAATTTTACTGGCCAAGTCCCGCCCGTGCTGAGAAGTGCGGGCGCTCGTGGTTCGAGACGGGCCTACGGCCCTCCCTAGCATCACACGGACAGCGCTTCGACTGCTTGCTCTTTGGGGTTCCCATCACTACATCAGCCCCGAATTTCCCGACAGTCGGGTCTAGTCTTGCGTGCGCTTTCACGCGCGGACGGATTCGGTCAAGAACAACGGATTTGCGGATCAATGAACGGCCGTCAATTCATCTATCACATGCAGGGTCTGACTAAGACCTATCCGCCGAACAAGAAGATCCTGGAGAACATCCATCTCTCCTTCTACCCGGACGCCAAGATCGGCGTGCTCGGCGTTAACGGTTCCGGCAAGTCGACACTGCTACGCATTATGGCCGGCATCGACAATGACTTCACCGGCGAAGCCTGGGTCGCAGAAGGCGCCCGCGTCGGCTACTTGGAGCAGGAGCCGCAGCTCGACTCGAAGAAAACTGTACGCGAGAACGTCATGGAGGGTGTCGCAGCGAAGCGGGCGTTGCTCGACCGCTACAACGAGCTCGCGTCCAACTATTCCGACGAGGCCGCCGACGAGATGGCCAAGCTGCAGGACGAGATCGATTCCAAGAACATGTGGGACCTCGACAGCCAGGTCGACCAAGCGATGGACGCGCTGCGCTGCCCGCCCGACGATGCCGACGTCGCCAAGCTGTCCGGCGGCGAGCGCCGCCGCGTCGCCCTCTGCCGGCTGCTACTCGACCAGCCCGACCTCTTGCTGCTCGACGAGCCGACCAATCACCTCGACGCCGAAAGCGTGAACTGGTTGGAAGGCCATCTGCGCCAATATCCGGGTGCCATTCTGATCGTCACCCACGACCGCTACTTTCTCGACAATGTCACTGGCTGGATCCTCGAGCTCGACCACGGCCGCGGCATCCCCTACCAGGGCAACTACACCTCGTGGCTAAACCAGAAGCAGAAGCGGCTGGAGCAAGAGGCGCGCGAGGACGAGGCGCGCCAGCACGCGCTCGCGCGCGAGAGTGAGTGGATTGCATCCTCGCCCAAAGCGCGGCAGGCGAAATCGAAGGCGCGCTACCAGCGCTACGAGGAGCTGCTTAAGATCGCCAACGCCAAGGTCAACACCGCGGCGCAGATCACTATTCCGGTGGCCGAGCGGCTCGGGCAGAACGTCATCGATTTCGAGCACCTGCGTAAAGGCTACGGTGACAACCTGCTGATCGACGATCTCACCTTCAAGCTGCCGCCCGGCAGCATCGTCGGCGTGATAGGCCCGAACGGCGCCGGCAAGACCACGTTGTTCCGCATGATCACCGGGCAGGATAAGCCGGATGCAGGCTCGATCAAGATCGGCGAGTCGGTGCGGCTTGGCTATGTCGACCAGTCACGCGATTCACTCGACGGCAACAAGACTGTCTGGGAGGAGATCTCGGGTGGTAACGACATGATCATGCTCGGCAAACGAGAAGTGAACAGCCGCGCCTATTGCGCTGCGTTCAACTTCAAGGGCGCTGATCAGCAGAAGAAAGTCGGCACGTTGTCGGGGGGCGAGCGCAACCGCGTGCATCTCGCCAAGATGCTGAAGTCCGGCACCAACGTGCTCCTGCTCGACGAGCCGACCAACGACCTCGACGTCGACACGCTGCGCGCTTTGGAGGAGGCGCTGGAGGACTTCGCCGGCTGCGCCGTGATCATCAGCCACGACCGCTGGTTTCTCGACCGCATCGCCACACACATGCTCGCCTTCGAGGACAATAGCCACGTCGAGTGGTTCGAAGGCAACTTCCAGGGTTACGAGGAGGACAAGATGCGGCGGCTCGGCACCGACAGCATCATTCCACACCGATTGAAGTACAAGAAGTTCTCGCGGTAGATGGTAGAGCAACCTTGCGGCTCCGTTCATCCCCGCCGCAAGCAGGGACGAGAATTGCACCTTTATTCTTCTAATCCGGGCAGGTACAAGTACGAGTCAGCAGCCTGATGCGTTATCTCGTGATAAGTGGCTTGCCATCCGCAGACTTGCCGCGGGGCTGCCGCTTGGTCGCCAACGGCGAGGTGGTTTCACTCGAGCAGCCGTGGAGCTTTGGCGCGCCGCTCATCGCCCAGGTCGATGACGGCGCTGAATCTCGCTGAGCTGAAAGCGAAGCCTGGTGTCACCGCCTTCACGGTCGAAGGATTGCTGCCGCCAGGCGAGGGTCAGGCTTTCGCCATTGGCGCGCACCGCATCCGCGATGCGGAAGCTTTCAAGCACTATATCGCGCGCGTGCCCGATGTTATCGCGCGCCGTGGTTGCCGCTACATCGCGCGCGGCGGCGCGGTGACGGCAATTTGCGGCGCGTTTACGCCCGAGCGCCTGGTGCTGATAGAGTTCCCCGACGCCGCCGACGTAGTCTCGTTCTATTTCTCGGAAGCTTATGCGCCTCTCCTATGTATCCGCCTCACCGCCACCGAGCCACGTTTTGTCCTGCTGATGCGCTCAGGCCCGCTGCCGGAACCCACGCGGCGCGCGATCAAAGAATGTCTCGGCAAGGTTTAGCCGCAAAGAATCGCCTATAAGATGGCTGCTCTCGGAAGGTAAGCCGATCTTGCGCCGTGTCGCACTAATCCTGATTACGGTCGTCCTGCTCACGCCGCCCGCGCACGCCGCCGACGCGGCGTTCCAGCAATGGCTGCAAATGATGTGGCCTCAGGCGCAGGCGCTCGGCGTCTCCCGCGCCACGTTCGACAGTGCGACGCGCGGACTGGAGCCCGATTACTCGCTGCCAGACCTCGCTATTCCCGGCCGTTCCGAGCAGCAGCCGCAGCAGCCTGAATTCGTGCAAACGCCGGCACAATATCTGAGCGAGCCGACCTTTGATCGCCTCGCCGCGCGCGGCAAGCAACTGGCACGCCAATATCACGACGCGCTCGCGCGCATCGACAAGGAATTCGGCGTACCCGGCAACGTCGTCCTGGCAATCTGGGGCCGCGAAACCGACTATGGCAGCGAGCACCAGCCGCACGACGCGATCCGCGCTTTGGCGACGCAGGCCTACATCGGCAAGCGCAAGGAATTCTTCCAGAACGAATTCCTGCACCTGCTAAAGATGCTGCAGGACGGCGTGCCGCGTGGTGATCTGCGCTCGTCCTGGGGCGGCGCCATGGGCCTCACGCAATTCCTGCCGTCGGAATATTACAAATACGCAGTCGATTTCGACGGCGACGGTCGCGCTGACATCTGGCATTCGGTGCCGGACGCGCTCGCCTCGGCGGCGAAGCAGCTTGCCGGCAAAGGCTGGCAACGCGGCGAGCGCTGGGCCTATGAAGTGCGTGCACCGGCAGACGCCGACTGCAGCATCGGCGTGCCGGAAGTCACGATGCCGATCGGTGACTGGATGAAGCATGGCTTTGTGCCGTTGGAGCGTCAGTTTGCCACCGCTGAGCTTTCACTGCCGGCCTCGCTGCTGCAACCGGAAGGCAGCTACGGGCCCGCCTTCCTCACGCCGAAGAATTATTACGTGCTGAAGGACTACAACTATTCGGATCTCTACGTGCTGTTCGTCGGCCACCTTAGCGACCGTATAACCGGCGGCAAACCGTTCCAGACGCCGTGGAGCAAGGACGCGCAGCTCAAGACCTCAGAGGTCGAACTGATGCAGAAGCGTCTGACTGCGCTCGGCCTCTACAAGGACAAGATCGATGGCAAGGCCGGCATGCTCACACGCGCGGCACTCGGGGCCTACCAGAAGAAAAATGGGCTGAAAGTTGATTGCTGGCCGACCGCGACCGTGCTCGGCCACATGCGCCGCTAGGTTAGTCGCAGACCTCGACCTGCTGCGTCAGCCAGGCAAAAATAAATGCTGAAACGGCTACATAAAAGCTCGACATCTTATCCGCCTCCTCTCATTGACGGCGGCAGCCAGTAGCCGGCTTGAAATCACTTTTCCCTAAAGCTGCAAAAAATTTCCACTCCGTCGAAACCTTTTTTCCGCGCCCCGGACCCGCGCCCCGTTCTAGTTTAGAGAGTAAGGCCGACTCGGATTTTAATTCAGTTGTAAACTGCACGGTGCGACATCTGGGGAAACAGGATGAAGCAATGGAAGTTGCTACCGCTTATTTGCGGCGCGTGGGTTGTCACTTGGTATCCTTCATGGGCAATTGAAAAGCGCTTTCTTGAGATACCTGGACCCCACGACAGCATAGTTACGTTTGATTTGGACACCGTACAAATTATCCAACCGGGCAGGTTTACGGTCGTCAGCACAGAGATCGACAATCCGGAAGTGATGCAGTTTAGACTGAACGTGCTTGAACATTTGCGAACTCATTGCGCACACGCTGAGGGGAAATATCCTGCGCCACCTGAACTTTTCACGCTAGGTCGACCAGACATTGCGGTAGGGGATATTGAGGTTGCGCATGTTTCGGGTTCAAAATTTGTGAGGTGGTTCTATCCCTATCGACTACTTTCACCAACGCTGGAGAACTATGAAATTTTATTTTGCGACGGCGAGTCAAATTACTTTGAGATGCGGACGCTTATTGCCAACGGCAGTCGGCATAAAGATGTGTACGATTGCAGACGAGGTTTATACGGCATGATGCACGACGAGAATGATCCCACATCGGCCCTACTAATCGTGGTGCCGGAAGGGTCGTATCTTTTTGACTATTATGTGGCGGTATGCCGCGCCCTAACGCATGAAGAACCGTACCTCCCCCAAAAGCACTAGAGGCTTAACCGACTCACATGAGCGGAAGCGCAATCGCTATCGAAGCTGGAAATTAGAGCGACACTGCGAGATTGCTGGCGATCTCGCGCTTGATCAGCGCGTCAAATGAGCCGATGGTGCCCCCGGCACCGGCTTTGTTCTCCACCACGATGGTCTGCCCAAGCCGGTGCGAGACAGGATCGAGTACGATACGGCCGAGCAAGTTGATGGTGGAAGGGCACTATGGCGCGGATTGGTTTCTCCGTCGGCCAGTCCGCGGCGAAGCCCGTACGCAGCAGCGCCGGCATCAGCGTCGCGGCGGTCAGTCTAAGGAATCGGCGGCGGCTTCTCGTCATCATGAATCTTGTACGATTAGACGCTCGCTGGATTTTGTCGCCAATTTTTTCTAGCAGCGTTGATGCCATGGCCGGGGTGCTCATGGCTACAAGGCTGTTGCGCTGGCCGGGGGCGGCGTGTCTAGTTGGCGCAAACCCGCAAGCAGGGAGGGCGCCATGGCCACCTACACTTGGGATCATATTCATCTGCGAACGACAGATCAGGAAGCGACCGCGCACTGGTTCGAGCGCGTGTTCGGCGCGCAGGTGATCCGAAGTACCCAGCAGGGCAAGCCGCGCATCGATCTAAAGCTCGGCGGCGCCAACATCTTTCTCGCTCCGGTCGCGCCCGGCGACAACGTCAATCCGCCGCCCACGACGCCCTATCAGGGCCTCGACCATTTCGGCCTGGCGGTCTCGGGCATCGACTCCATCGCCGCCGACCTGAAGAAGAAGGGCGTCGAGTTCACCAAGGAGCCGCATTCGCCGCGACCGGGCATCAAGATTTGCTTCCTGCGCGGGCCGCAGGGCATATCGATAGAGCTGCTCGACCGCGATCCGAAATACACCTGAGCGGGAGCGCTCGGATTTAGCTTAGGACAGACGGGCAGGGAAGGTTGCCTCGGCTGCCGCCGCCCGCATTCGACAGGGAACGCGAACTTCCATAGCGACTCGTTGGCAAATGCCACCGGCGCCTGTACGTAAGCAAGGACACCATCCATGTCGGTGGCGGCGCCTTCAGCAGCTGCTTCGCATCCACTGGCGGCGTGCGGCCAAGATGGATGCGTGATAGAAGGAGTGTCATGAGCAAGAACCCGATCGATTCCCGCCAGGCGGCCGAGCGCGCCTTCAAGGCCATGACAACGAAACCGGCGGACCTGCCGTCGAAGACGGCGTCGATCCCCGGTGCCAAGGAAATGGTGTCTCTGCGCATCGACCGCGATGTGCTGGATTTCTTCCAGGAAGGCGGGCCGGGCTGGCAGGACCGCATCAACGCTGCGCTGCGCAAGGTCGCTGGCAAATAATTTGCACAGCAGCCATACGAAACGGCGCATGATCTGGGATGACGGTTTTATAACAAAGGCTCAAACAGCCTTCAGTAAGGATTCTCGATGACCACCATCGGAAGGCGGAATTTTATCAAGGGCGCGGGCGGCCTGGCCTTAGCGGGCGCAGTGATGCCGAGTCAATCGGCGCCGGCGATTGCACAGGCGCCCTGGCCGGACAAGCCGGTGCGGATCATCGTGCCGCTAGCGCCCGGTGGCGCCCTCGATTTCGTCGCCCGCCAGTGCGCGCAGGTGATGTCGCAGGAATACCGGCAGCAGTTCTACGTCGAGAACAAGACGGGAGCCGGCGGCACCATCGGCATGGATGCCGCGATGAAGAGCGATCCGGACGGCTACACCATCCTGATCACCAACGACAACGCTGCGAGCGCGCCGCACATCCTTAAGCTCAGCTACGACTACACCCAGGTACTGGTGCCAGTCATACTGATCGCCACGCAGCCGCAGATCTTTGCCGCGCATCCCGACCTCGGCGTCAGCACGGTCGCTGAATACGTCGCCAACGCCAAGGCGCATCCGGGCGTCGGCTTCGCCTCATCTGGCGTAGGCTCCAACCAACACGTGGTCGGCCTGTGGTTCGCCAAGGAAGCCGGCATTACGCTCGAGCACGTGCCCTATCGCGGCGCCGGGCAGGCGGTTACCGACCTCTTGGCTGGGCACGTGAAGTCGGCCTTTCTCGGCCCGACCTCAATGCTCCCGCACTACAAGGCCGGTAAGCTAAAATTCCTGGCGCAGACCTCAGCCAGGCGCGCGCCGACGCTGCCAGAAGTACCCACCATGGAAGACGCTGGCTATAAGGGTCTGGTGCTGGAGGCCTGGTACGCGGCCTTCATGCCGCCGAATACACCGGCCGAACTCGTCGAGACGCTCAATAGTGCGATCCAGAAGTCGCTGGACGACCCGAATCTGCGCGACAATTTCGTGAAGGGCTCGCTCGAGTCGGTCGGTGGTACGCCAGCGGAGCTCGACAAATTGGCCAGGGCCGACTCAGCGAAATATGAGCGGCTGGTGAAGGAGCTCAACATCAGCATCACCTAATAATAAGGCTAGCTCGGCAGGGGACGATGACGCATGCGCAATGGAGCGTAACCGCGCTCAGCGCGAGCGATAGCTGAAACGCTGTTGGGGCTCTATAAGAATGGCTGACGGTAGTCCCCTGACCGGCGTCGTCCCGGTGCTAGTGCTGCCAGCGCTGATTGCCGGATTCATCGGCCGGCAGACTCTACGCGCGGCGGCCAACATCACCGCTAGATTGGCCGCGCTGGCGGTAGCGCTTGATTTTGTTAGCTCTTGTCCTTGACCGTGGTTAGCTCTTGTCCTTCACCGTGGTATGTGGGCGGTCCCGGCCGCGTGCAGTCTCGGTGTGCCAGCGGCCCTTTTCATCTTCGTACTCGATGACCTCGCTGTGGCCGGGCACTTCTTGCTCAGCGGCAGCAGCCTGAGCGGCGGCGAGCGCAGCAGCATGGGTGGGGAACGCCTCGGAGAACACGCTGCCGACCTTATAGGCCCAGCCGCCATCGTGCTCGACGATCTCGTAAGTGACTTCGGTCATGGTACACCTCGCCCACAGCCTTGCTGCCTAGACTTTAACCTATCATAGCGGCAGTTGGTTGCGCGGACAAAACCGCGTTACAGACCTCGCTCGCGGCTCAGAAGGTCGATGGCATGGATCACCTAGGACGGCAGCGAGCGCAAACCATGCTGGCCCGCGAGCAATGTGTTGAACTCAAAACGGCGCTGAGGATTATACTGCTGGCGATGAAGACAAATCATCAAGACCAGCCAGTCGCGCCGGCAGCGTCTTCAGTTGCTCGACGAAGGGGAGCAAGCGGCTCCGGCGTTACCGCCACGCCGGCGAAATAGCCGAAAATCGTCACCAAGCTGCGCAACAGCCTAGCATTGAGCCGAACACGACGGCGTTAATCAGACGTCCGTAGATTGCGGCGTCAAATGGATTGATGAAGGGAGCCGTTGCGATTTATCCGAACCAGATTAGGCTTCACGCGTTTCGGTAAACGAGGGAGACGGTATATGGCGTTCACAGTTACGAGCAACGGCTTCAAGGACGGCGATTACCTGCCCAACGAGTTCATCTTGTCTGCCGACTTCGGTTTCGGCTGCGCCGGCGGCAACAAGTCGCCGCATCTGAAATGGTCTGGGGCGCCTTCCGGCACCAGAAGCTTCGCCGTGACGTGTTACGACCCCGACGCGCCGACCGGCTCGGGCTTCTGGCATTGGTTGGTGGTGAACATCCCACCTAATGTGGCCGAGCTTGCCGCCGGCGCCGGCAGCGCGGGCGGCTCGATGCCGGCGGGTGCGTTGCAGACGCGTACCGATTTCGGCGCACCCGGCTACGGCGGTCCGTGCCCACCGGAAGGCGACCATCCGCACCGCTATCTGTTTACGGTGTTCGCGGTCGGCGTCGACAAGATCGACGTTAAGTCGGACACTTCCGCCGCCGTGGTCGGCTTCAACCTGCATTTCAACACGCTGGCCAAGGCGGAGATCATGGGGCTATTCAAACGGTGAACCGCGAGGTACTAAACTAGCGCAGATAATGGACCGCATACCCTAGCAGAGCCACCATGCGCCTCAGCCACTTCGCTCTCTCCGCCCTCATCGCGTTTACCGCGTTCATCGGCGTACCATCCGCGACGCGCGCCGATAGCGGCAGTATCAGCTTCCGCGTAATCAAGGCCGGATTCGTGGTCGGCGGCTCTGGCGGCAGCGGCGTCCTATATTTTCACGGTCGGCGCTACCCGATCTCGATCGGCGGCGTGAGCTACGGCTTCACCTTCGGCGCCTCAGCGACCGATTTTCACGGTCCGGTCAGCAACATTCGGCGGCCGTCCGACGTCGCCGGCATCTATGCGGCGGGCGGTGTCGGGGCCGCGGTTGGCGTTGGCGTTGGCGCAATTGTGCTCACCAACCAAAACGGCGCGGTGCTGAGCCTCTCGGGCCGCCAAGCCGGGTTGATCGTCGCCGCCGACCTTAATGGCCTGGCGATCTCGCTGCGGTGAGAGGCGCTGACGCGCTAGGCGCTCCAATGCTCACTACGTTTTGGGGATTCGATGAAGTGGACGGTGTCAGAGCGCCGTGCTTCCCGTTGGTTTACGGCGGGTCAAACGGTTTAGCTAACCAGTGCTGTATTTTGCCGAACGTGATGCCGGCGGCCTATGTCATCACTGGCCCCGATCTTTGGTTAGAGTTGGCGCTGGTGACACACGCGCCTACAATTCACGTCTCAAGTTTTCCGTGCCGGCGGATCGATCCAATGTCAATGTTGTAGATCCTTTAGCTTTTCGGAAAGTGTCTGCTTGTACGAATATTTCTGCAGGACTCCTTACCTAATTGGCCTGCTTCACGGCGGCAGCCTCGACGTAGACCTCATTTCCCAGCTGCCGGAACTTCTCTGACATCTGCGCCATGCCTTGCTCCTTTTCGTTGAGCGTCGCGGCATAGTCGCGCACGTCCTGCGTGATCTTCATCGAGCAGAACTTTGGACCGCACATGGAACAAAAATGCGCCACCTTGTGCGCCTCCTTGGGCAGCGTCTCGTCGTGATAGTCGCGCGCGGTGTCGGGATCGAGCGACAGGTTGAACTGATCCTGCCAGCGAAATTCGAAGCGCGCGCGCGACAACGCGTCGTCGCGCAGCTGCGCGGCCGGGTGGCCCTTGGCGAGGTCGGCGGCGTGCGCCGCGATCTTGTAGGCGATCACGCCTTCCTTCACGTCGTCACGGTCGGGCAGACCGAGATGCTCTTTTGGCGTCACGTAGCAGAGCATGGCGGTACCGAACCAGCCGATCATGGCAGCGCCGATCGCCGAGGTGATGTGGTCGTAGCCAGGCGCGATGTCGGTCGTCAGTGGCCCAAGCGTATAGAACGGCGCCTCGCCGCATTCTTTAAGCTGCTTCTCAACGTTTATCTTTATCTTGTGCATCGGCACGTGGCCGGGACCTTCGATCATCACCTGACAGCCCTTGTCCCACGCGATCTTGGTGAGCTCCCCCAGCGTCTCCAACTCGGCGAACTGAGCGCGGTCGTTAGCGTCGGCGATCGAACCGGGACGCAGGCCGTCGCCGAGCGAGAACGACACGTCATACTTGCGCATAATGTCGCAGATCTCGTCGAAACGCTCGTAGAGGAAGGACTCCTTGTGCCGCGACAGACACCACTTGGCCATGATCGAGCCGCCGCGCGAAACGATGCCGGTGACGCGGTTGGCGGTGAGGTGGATGTAGCCGAGCCGCACGCCCGCATGAATGGTGAAATAGTCGACGCCCTGCTCGCACTGCTCGATCAGCGTGTCCTTGTAGCACTCCCAATCGAGCTTGACGGGATCGCCGCTCACCTTCTCCAGCGCTTGGTAGATCGGCACGGTGCCGATCGGCACCGGCGAATTGCGGATGATCCACTCGCGCGTGTTGTGGATGTTACGCCCCGTGGAGAGGTCCATCACGGTGTCGGCGCCCCAGCGGATCGCCCATACCATCTTTTCGACTTCTTCCTCGACCGAGGACGTGACAGCGCTGTTGCCGATATTGGCGTTGATTTTGGTCAGGAAATTGCGGCCGATAATCATCGGCTCAAGTTCGGCATGGTTGATGTTGGACGGGATGATGGCGCGGCCGCGCGCAACTTCTGAGCGCACGAATTCCGGCGTGATAAAAGCGGGCACTGCGCCACCGAATTGCTCGCCATCGGCGAGTGCAGCTTCGGCGCGCTCGAGCTGGTTCTTGCGGCCGAGGTTTTCGCGCTCGGCAATGTAGATCATCTCCTTCGTGAGAACGCCGGCGCGCGCCCATTCGAGCTGGGTGACTGGCTTGCCGTTCAAAGCGCGCCAGGGCTTCGGCGTGTTGAGAAAATTGCGCGCGAGATGCTTACCCGTGACGTTGCCGTTGTCGGCGGCCTGGATCGGGCGGCCTTCGTATTCCTCGACCCCGCCGCGCTCCTTCACCCATTCGAGACGCGTGCGCGGCAGGCCTTTCTCGACGTCGATTGTCATGTTCGGATCGGTGTACGGGCCGGTGGTATCGTAGACAGGCAGCGGCGGCTCGCCGGAACCTTCCGAGAGATTGATCTCCCGGATGGGCACGCGCAGCTCGGGCGCAACATTCGGCTTTGCATAGACCTTGCGCGAGGCGGGGAGGGATCCTGTTGTGACTTTCGGGGTGGCTAGGTCGGCCGAGGTGACGGGCTTGTTCATTGGATCTCTCCTCACGCGAAAGCTCGGAGATCCGGATTCAGCTCGGCTTTAGGGGCAAAGTCCCTGTCCCTTCGCCGGCATGACCCGGATCAGGTTCAAAGGGTTTTTCTCAGCCCGTGTTTGGGCACCCCTCGGAACACAACTAATGTAGGCCCGGGGGCGGGGCTGTCAATGCGCGTCCTGACCGGGTTGTCGTTCTTGTCGACCAGCTTGCGCGGGTCTGCCGCGTACATGTTGCAACGGATGGCGGTAAGCGCGACAGCAACCGCGCGACCACATAGAAATGATTTGGTTATCAGCTGCGGCGCGGCGTCCGGCTGCCTGATTGCGAGTGCGGCCTTGAGCCAGTGTCAAGCGCCACAGCGTGGCTGCAAACAGTGTCGCCGCAAAAAAAAGACGGCGACGATGAAAGCTGTCGCCAGCGTCAGGCGGAACACGAGACTCCCGGACATCACTGGTACCGCCCGAATCGAAGTCGGGTCTTAAATCGATCCTGCGGAATCAGCCAACTTCGGCGAAGAAAGAGAACGCTCCGTCTCCCGCTCACTCGGCAGGGGATGGAACCTTGTGATGATGTTGGTCGGTGGCCAATTCCATCTCGGTCGGCAGCGACTTCGGCGAACGCACCCGCACGTAGACCTGCATGACTATCAGCAGCGCGCAAAGCCCGATGAACACCGCGCTGATCGGATGCTTGACAAACACCAACACGTCGCCGCGTGAGATCAACATTGCGCGGCGGAAGTTCTCCTCGAAGCGCGGGCCGAGCACGAATCCGAGTAGGATCGGCGCTGGATGAAAGTCGAGCAGCAACAGGATGTAGCCGATAATGCCGATGAGGATCACCTCACCGACCTGGAACATGTCGTTGTTGGTGCTGTAGACACCGATCGCCACGAAGAACATCGCGGCCGGATAGAGATATTTGTAGGGGATGGTCAGCAGCTTCACCCAGATGCCGATCATCGGCACGTTTAGGACGACCAGCATGATGTTGCCGATCCAGAAGCTCGCCACCAGGCCCCAGAAGATATCCGGATGCTCTGAGATCAGCTGCGGGCCGGGCACCACGCCCTGGATCATCAACGCGCCGAGGATCAGCGCCATCACCGCGTCGCCGGGGATGCCCAGACTCATGGTCGGGATGAAGTCGCCCTGCACCGAGGAGTGCGTCGAGGCTTCGGGGCAGGCGACTCCTTCGATCATGCCGGTACCGAACTTGTCCGGCGTTTTCGAAATCTTCTTCTCGGTGGCGTAGGAGATGAACGAGGCGATGGTCGGGCCAGTGCCGGGGATCAGCGCGCAGAGGCTGCCGATGGCGGTGCCGCGGAACATGGCAGGGATCGCACGGCGAAATTCCTCGCGCGTCGGCCGCAGGTCGCTGAATTTAACGTTTGTGTATTTGGTGTCGACATCGGAGAGCTGATTGACGCTCTTCATGAACTCGGCGATGCCGAACAGGCCAAGAGCGATCGCTACGATCTCCACGCCGTCGAACAAGTTCGGGATGCCGAAGGTGAAACGTGGCGTTCCCGTCTCGATGTCGCTGCCGACGATGCCCAGCAAAAGGCCGCAGATGGTCATGGCAACGCCCTTGAGTGGCGAGCCCCGCGCCAGCGTCGAGCCGGCTAACAGGCCGAGCAACATCAGCGAGCAGATTTCCGCCGGGCCGAATTTCAAAGCCAGCACCACCAGGAGCGGCGACAGGAAGATCATCTCGGTGATGCCCCAGGAGGCGCCGACGAATGAGCCGATGACGGTAATGCCGAGCGCCGCGCCGCCGCGGCCTTTCTTGGTAAGCGGGAAGCCGTCGAGACATGTCACCGCGTGGGGCGGGTGACATGGAAGGTTCAGGAGGATCGAGCAGATGGCCCCGCCATACTGCGCGCCATAGAACACGCCGGCAAGCATCAGGATGGCGCCCACGGGCTTGATGCCGAAAGTGAGCGGCAGGAGGATCGAGATGGTGGCGAGCGGGCCCATACCGGGGAGCACGCCGACCATGTTGCCGACGAATACGCCGATAAAGCACCACATAATGTTGTGGGGCTCAAAGGCGACGCCGAAGCCGTACCAGAGGTCCTGGAGTGCGGTGGCGAACATTTAGTGGCCCAACCTGAACATGGGGAAAGGAATTTTCAGCACATAGGAGAACAGTAGCACGCCGAAGAAGGTGACGCCGGCGGCGAGCAGGGCGGAGCCTTTCCATGTCGCGTCTTTGTCGCCCATCGCCGGGATGAACACGCAGGCGAACGTTGCCGGCACCAGCCCAAGAAATTCGCCGAGGATGATAAAGGCGATGGGGCCGGCCAGGATGCAACCCCAGGCCAACCACTCTGGCTTCTCCGGCATAATGCGCTCATCC